>Ga0257118_1001036_pt1 | contig 19123 bp, 18 predicted proteins | sample SI112_150mmetaG_FD_190156 | JGI IMG/M metagenome (GOLD analysis project Ga0257118, IMG submission 190156) | Marine microbial communities from Saanich Inlet, British Columbia, Canada - SI112_150m | ecosystem: Environmental > Aquatic > Marine > Inlet | place: Canada: British Columbia | collected...
TTTATAACTACAAAAGGATTCATTCAGCGATTGGTTATATAACACCCGCTCAAAAGATGGCTGAATTGGAAAAAGTGGCTTGAAATGTGTCCAAGATTAACGGACCACTACATTCCGATCTCTTAAAATAGAGGGCTGTTAGCTCCTCGACACTCTTGATTTTTTCCTTTGCTGGGTGAGTAAATATCTCAGGCATCTCAACTTCGGTGATTTCCCATGGGTCACTTAGGTTTAGTACTAAGCTAAATATCTCTGTGCTATTGATGATTATATCTCCTAAATGTGTGTCAGATTGAAGCTGGTAAGTATATATTATTCACTTGATATGGCATAGCCCCTAAAAAATTGTCTTAAATCACTGTCCTAAAATTGGGGTCCACTTCAATCTTTCCATTCTTAAGTAGCAATTGTCTATCAGAAGCTTTAACAAATTTTTGTTGATGGGAGATTGCTATAATTGTTACTGTGCCATGGATATCGCTAAGTGTTTTTAAAATATTCTTTTCACTCTCCATGTCTAAAGCTGATGTCGGCTCATCTAACAAAAGTATTTTCGGGTTATGTAATAAAGCCCTACAAAGCCCAATACGCTGTTTTTGACCACCTGATAGGCGGCCGCCGTGCTCACCGATCACATAATCTAAACCTTCAGGTAGCTGCTCAACAAAATCTATTAAGCCCGCTCTTTCCAAAGCTCTCTTGATCTTTTCATCATCAACAGTAATGTCACCGAAGGTAATATTTTGTTTGATCGTACCATGAAACAAAATTGTTTCTTGGGGAACGTATCCAATAATCCCTCTAACAGAGGATTTACTAAAACCATCAATATTTTTACCATCCATTTTTATAGTGCCTGAATCTGGCTCATTAAACCCTAATAACATATCAGATAATGTAGTCTTTCCACCACCAGAGGGGCCAATAATAGTTATAAATTCACCAGCATAAATTTTAAATGAAATTTTATCTAAAACAATTTTAGATCCATATGAAAAACTTACCTTATTAAAACTTATGGATTCATTCATGGATGCTAACTTGCCTGAATTAAGGTCTTCCCTCTCTTTATCTGCGCTAGTAATAATATTGGAAATAAACCAAAAGAATGGAAAGGCGGTAACAATTTGCTGATAATATATCTGTATATTACCTAACCTTTGACCAGCTCTATAAAAAAGCAATATCAAAACAAGCAGTTGTTCAGGTCCGCCTTTCCAGTATGAAGTCAAGAAAAATAGCGCTGCGGCAATGCCAAGAATTTGTATAGGTTCTTGAAAATTTTTCAAGGCGGAAGAGCTTAAAACAATGCGTTTTCTTAATACAGCTAAACGGTCAATATCTGCACTTAAATAACCCCCTAAGCAATCTTGCATCCCCATAGCTTTATTAGATTTTATCCCTCTCAAGCCATCAATCAAAGTTGATAGTATTGTACCTTCATGTTTTGCAAGACTCTTAGCAGACACTCTAGCTAATGCTACATAACGTGACAAGGATACCATTATGGTAACCCCCAATAAAAAACCTAATAATGATACCGGTATTGAAATAGTAAGTGACATTGCCGAATAAATAAATACTTGAAGTAAGCCGGCAATAACTAAGCTGGTAGCTCTAAAAACATTAACTGCACTTTGAGCTTGTGTACTGACTGCGCTCGAAAAATCACCAGTCTTATTCGAAAGATAATACTGCCATTTTGCATGCAGCAAAGAATTAACTAATTTATGTCGAAAGTCTGCTTCAACATCAACGCATATATACCCAACCTCTTTCATAGCATAAAACGAAAGAAGAGACTTTAAGGACATACTTATGACAATCAAAAGCAATATTCCGCTTACTGTCACATCTAACTCAACTAAGTTAAAGAGATTATCGATCATACTCTCAAGAAATCCATGCTCTTCGACTGAATTTTCCTGCCCTCCTAGAGCTATTCCAAGAAGAGGAATTAATGCCGCAAAACTGATAGCTTCAGCCAGTCCAGAGATTACAAGTGCACTAACAGTAAAAACACTTCTTTTGGGGTAGGTAACTAAAAAATAGTAAATAGGATAAAGTTTTTTTAAATGTTTATCAAGTGTCATACTAACCTTTATTGTGTAAATTTAAGAATAAATACAAATGTTTAAGTATTTTTAAAATACACATATGGGAAATTCATATCAAAAATATGATCCACATTACTTAAAAATTTATCAAATTTACTCCAATCAATATTTAATCTAGAATCATTCGAGTAATCAGCATCCATATAATAACATCGCTTTTTGATTAGCTTTTTTGCTTCTGGTAATAATTCTGGAAACCCAAGATTTACAAAAAATACCGGCTTATCCGTTTTTAATACCAAGGGTGTTGTTGATGAGAAAATAAAATCAATAATGTAGGCATCAACATCATCTTTAACCTCTTCCAGTCGTTTGTTGATCGTCTGAAAACCAAATGACTCAGCAAAGCCAACAGGTACTCGTGTGGCACCCTCAGGGTGGGGCTTATACATAACATCCATATCTTTATTTTTAAGATGAGAAAGTAACTTAACTTGCCAGTCAAAATATGTCATATCATGAAATATTGGCCTTAAACGAGTGCCTTCACCATGAAAAGCTGTACCAATATACATTACTTTTTTAATTACACATTTTTTCTTGATAATTCGTGCCTCATATGCTAATGCTACATTATCTGAAGCTTCATCGAGACTTTGAATTATAGGTGTTGGTTGGCCAATCAGGAGCTTAGGATTTAATTGCTCTCTTTTTATTTCTGCAAGTTTTTTATTGAATGTAATATGATGGTTAGTATGCATAAACTCCACCCAGTGAACTGGGGTTTGTTCATGGTGAGCGTTACCTGAACCATGATCATGTGTTACAACTTTTATTCCATCTCTTTTCAGCTTTTCAATTAACATTACATGCCATATTGTGGAGCCTCCTGAACCAAACCAGACCTCCTTTTGTTCCATATTCAGTAAGCTGGTCTTTTGATTCAAATAATAATCTAAGAAATTATTTGCCTGGCATATCCATCCTTTGAGATAATAAGCGATTTTTGGTTGTAGTTCTTGCCCACCTACTGCATATGCAGTCTTTACTATCTGTAATATATCTTCAATTGCACCCATATCTTTTCTATTTTTTAAAATCACCGAGTCTGAAATTGAAGAAAACCATTGGGTAAACGATGAGTATCGTGCCAATTTATCAATACTTTTGGCGTGCTTAATAGTTAGCCTTGATGGTTCAATACATAATATTTCATTTTTTTTATTACAATATTTTTTCAATAACCCTATCTTAAGTCCATTCCATATCAGTTCTTTTGCTAATTTTTTAATTACAAAATTAATGTTTCTTCCGTAACTTGGTCCTTTTGCATTATTGATAAACAATCTACACTCTATCTGTTTTGAGTTATATATCGCATCAAAATATTTATAATTATGAGGTATTACTGGTATAACACCATCTCTCTTAAATGCAGCAGAAAGAGCTGTCGCTTCATACAATTTTAATATATCCATAATAAACCATTTAAAAAACACTCTTATAGCCAACAGTTCTGAGTTTTTTTTTTCATTTTCGATTATGAAAGGTATTAAAGATTCAACAAGATTATTCATCACTACAGCTGCATTTTTATTATCCAACGGCCAATAGAAATCAATTACTCCATCATCATTATATTTAACATCGGATATATCAAGTGATCTAGTAGTCTCGTTTATTGATTTCTCATCAAGATTACTATCATCCATTTTCGTACTGCACCATATTTAACTTAACCTTATTTTGTAACTCAGAAACATTATCATATGGAATTGTGGATATCAAACCGCTTACGATAGTATTTTTCTTTTCTGCTAATATCTGCAAATAAGATCTGTCCCTTGTTGTTTTTACAACTCTCTTCTCCACAACACTGAAGCCCACCTTCTCCAGTAATGCACTTAGTGTGTTTACACTAAAAAAATAGATATGCGGTATATAGAAGCGTTCATGAGATGGAGGTAAATTGTACATATCCGAAACATCGGGCACTTCCAAAAATAGCAAACCTCCTTCATCAAGATCATTTGCCATCTCTTTCAAAAAGGGTAACGGGTCGGGTACATGTTCAAGTACTTTTGTATTTATTAGTAAATCAAATCGATGGCCAAATAGACCACTTGCATACTCCTCATTTCTAACATCAGCTTTCAATTTTCTTTTTGCAAGATCCGCATATGCGCTATTGAGTTCTACGCCATAAATACTCTCTAAAGGTATTTGCTCTCTTATTGTTTGTAATAAGGTTCCACCTCCACAACCAATATCAAGCACATTCATTTTTCCATTATTACTATTTATTTTTTCAATAACTCCACTCAGCCATTCAACCTTCTGCCAGTTTTCTGATTCATCATTAGGTAATGAGATGATTTTATCGAAATAATCATCTGGTGTTGTATTTGAAAATATATCTTGCTCATACTTTTCATAGAGAGCTATCAATTCCATGTCCTCCAAAGCCGGTGTGCGATATACAAAACCACAACCTGTACAGATCACCCAGTTCAAGTCCTCTTCTGGCACTTTATCAAAAACTTTTGCTAAATAACTATCAAAGCCTTTTTGCTTAAAAAGTACACTTGATTTACTCGAATTACAAAGATAACAATCTACATTTTTCATTACACATCCTTAAGAATTAACTTTGCCACTTTCATTTCAAAAGCATTACTTACACGCAATGCTGCTCTTTTACTTAACACAATATGACCTTTTTGTTCATTTAACAGATTTTTAGAATCATCATAACAATGTCGTTTAACCAACATAATTCCTCCACATTGACGATAGATGTATTCTCTTTCACATCGTAATAAGTTATTACTATGATCATTACCAATATTCTCTAAGCCTGCACCAGTATGTCGATAAAACATCGAATCTTCAGGCACCACTCCAAGCACTCTATCAACATCATGAACACGCATCACATTGATTACTTTATCAATATATAAGCTTGTACGAAATGGTGATTCTGCAGTTAGTTCCAGTACTGCATCATATGCTGATGATTTTCGATGTTCTATTGCAGCACAAACAGCAGGAGCATAAGATGTATTCTCTAACGCCTCATCAGTGCTACGCTCTATAACTGAAATTTTATTGCCATAATGATTACGCAGATAATCAATCACCTCTTTATTTGGCGAAGTTACTATTAATTCCGAAATCATTTTAGAGTCTAATACTGAATCCACGGTCCAATTAATCAATGCCTTACCCCCTAACAAATTTAGTATCTGACTCTCTTTTTCAATCACATTTCCTCTAACAGGAAGTACAGCTATGACTTTTAATTGTGGTCGTCTTGTTCGCTCCGCATGTTTCTTATAAATCTCTGAACGTGTTGTTAAGAGCCGGTCAGTATCATTAGTTAAATTTTCACCATGCCTTCGATAGAAAAATAACGGCAAATTAATATTACGAACACTATAATTTTCAGTAATCTTTAGCCAAAGATCCCACCCATCTTGGCATGAAAATTCGCCGCTATATGCTCCTACTTCTAATAGACAGTCTCTACGAATTAGCGTACATGCACCATGTGCGGGTTGATCTAGTAATGAAACTTCTTTTTGGAAATTATGACGGCGCTCTTGTCCTGTTATTTGACCATTTGCATCTACATAATAGTAATCTGGAAAAACTAGAGCCACATCCTCAGATTGTTGAATAGTATTCACCATCACCAATAATGCATTTTCATCCAAGTAATCATCTGCATCAAGGCGCATAATAAATTGACCATTAGCGGCATGAACCGCAACATTGTTACTAGCGATAAGACCTTTGTTCTCTTGAAAGATCACTCGGGTTTGAGTGTGCTCAATATATCGACGAATAATTTCTCTGGATGCATCAGTGGAACCATCATCAATAATAATTAATTCGAAATTTTGATAGGATTGTGCCAAGACACTTTCAATAGCCTGTTCGATATAATCAGAATAGTTATAGTTAGTTATATAAACTGTTACCAATGTTTCATATTTGTTTGTAAATTGACTAATCATAAATTGATCTTAATTTAAGCTATGCTTCAAGCCAATACTCATAGGTGAGCGTATAGCTAAATTCACTATTGTATTAATATCCGCTTCTGCCGGATCACATTTCAGCTGATTAATAATCCAAGTGAACCTATCTAGGTCTTCTTGCGTATCTACAGCTAGTTGCACACCTGAAAAATGTGGCTGTCCTGAAGTTATTGTATGGATTTGAAACTGCTTTTTATGATCATACAAGTACTTTGTGACATGCTCCTTATGTAGATCGCTATTCATTTTAGAATACGCATACTCCATTGCTTTTCTACCCACTATTTCCATACTCATTCCATAAGGATAAGTACGCTTAGTAACATTACTCACCATGTCCGTGTTGCCTTTTCGAAAGATATGCACACCCTCACTAAGGAGTCGTGCATCATTAAGTGGGCTATCGCCATTAACCCTTACTGCGCCATCCAGATCAAACTTATCCATAACTAACAAAAAACGCCCTGCTACATCATCTAGTGCGCCACGTACACAAGGTATTCCAATTTGCTCTGCAAATTCTGCTAATGGGTTATCTACTGCTCGATCTGATGTAGCTAATACAATAATATCAATACCTTTAATACGGCGACAAAAAGACATTACATAATCAATCAGTGGACGACCAGCCACAGAAAGTAAAGCTTTTCCCGGAAGTCTTTCTGAATCAAGACGACTCAAAATAATCGCGCCTATCTTCATAACACCTTTTCTCGATACCTAATTATTTTAGCTGGAGTTCCTGCTACCACCGCATTGGGCGGTACATCATGAGTCACAACAGCATGTGCAGCAACAACTGCTCCATCACCAATCGTCACGCCTTTAGTGATCACTGCGCCAGTACCAAGCCAAACATCATTGCCAATTATGATTGGCTTGGTAGTCATCGCCTGCTCTCGAATCAGAGTATTACAGTCTATACCATGATCACTATCAACAAGATAACAGAACGGGGCAATCAAGCAGTTATTTCCAATCTTAATCTCATTTTTAGAAAATATGAATGTATGGTGACCAACAGTTGTCCAATTTCCGATTGTAATTGAGGCTTCGGAATGGGTGGGGCAAATTCGTACTCCTTCTTTCAACATTACCCAATCTCCGAAAGAAACTTTTTCAGGATGACGTTGCAATTGAACATTATTCTCAACATAAACACCCTTGCCCCGTGAACCAGAACCTCGTAATACCCACCACCGCCTTAGTGCATGCTTAAAGGTATACTTAGCATATGTACGCACATTACTAGGTTGAAAATCAACTTGATCTTTAAGTTTATTCAAAGTCCTCTTCCTTTAACGCATGGTTCACAGTAAGTTCTTGTGTTACTTTTCGCCCCAAAATTTCATCAAAACGACTGGCGCATACACCATGAAAGGGTCTCAATACAGTTAAATCTTCAGCTGTGAGAATCTCTCCAACACTAACATCTCTTTTGATATAGATGCCTCGACGAAAAGTAATATGATGCTCTGCATCACTCTCTGAATTTGTCAGTATTTTTTCACCATCCCCTTTAAGAGTAACTATTTTTTGCATTTTATCCAATGTTTTTTGCACCTCATCCTGTGTCAGTGAGACGTGGTGATCACGAAAAGTTTGTCCTTCTCGGGTGTCAGTGAAATGTTTTTCAATAATCTCTGCTCCGAGCGCTACAGCAATCTCAATTGCATCTACTCCTAAAGTATGGTCTGAATACCCAACAGGCAATCCAAATTCACTCTTTAACGTCAACATCGCATCAAGATTAGCATCATCATCTGGAGTTGGGTATGAAGAGGTACATTGGAGTAGTGCTAATTTACGCTCACTGATATATGATGGATTACATTTTTCAATATAAGCCACTGAATCAGCTACTTCACTTAATGATGATAGTCCAGTTGAAAGAATTATTGGTTTACCAGTAGCTGCTAAAGCCTTGAGCATTGGGTAGCAAGTTAAGTCACCCGATCCAACCTTATGAATAGAGAGGTGAGGATCAGCCCATTTCAACATGTCTGCACTCCAAACAGAAGCCATTGGAATGGCGCCACCTATTTCAACCATATTCATCAAATCTAAATTCTGATCATTAGTTAACTCAAACTTCTTAAAGTGTGCATTTCTATTACCATCCTCTATATGGCTAACTAGGGTATCGCCCGTATAAAATTGAAATTTAACCGCATCAGCGCCAGAGTCAATAGCCAATCGAGCCAATCTCTTTGCGTAATTATAATCACCCTCGTGATTTCCACCGATTTCAGCAATATAAAATACTGAATTTTTAGCGCTACTAGAAAATATAGACTTTTTGTACATTAATTTAACCTATAAAAATATTCAAGATCCGTCTTATGTTTTATAAGATTATTAAACTTGCTAAAATTTATTTTTTTATTGTTTATTGAATCAATACTGTCAAGTAACTCTATTTTATTCTTTGCAACTATTGTGCCAAATTCAGAATATAAAGACCCTTCTGGAAACAACTTGTAATTCAATGAAGGCATGGTTCCATACTCCACATAAGGAGTCCCCATTCCCATAACATGGATAAAGGTACTGGATTGTCCTATTGCAACAACATATTTTGAAGATTTTGCCAGTACCGAAGGATGAAGAAAGCTTATCACAACATTGTCCATCTTATATTTTTGAATAAAGGTGTCAACAATTTTCCTATCCAGGGTAGGATGTAATCTTAGAAAAATAAAAGGGTGTTTGTTTTTTTCTTTAATAGAAGAGATAACATCAACAAAAGCATCCTCAAACCACTTATCATCACGGTTAAACCAGCGCCCCCAATATTTGTTTAAATAAACAGAAACAATGCAATCTTTATCATATCTATAGTTGCTCTTAATTTCAGATTCAACATAAGTTTTATGATTACTATCAACATAATCAATAAACGCGTCATAAAGAACAGGGTACCCTATAATTAAAAAATTAGAATATCCGCGCAACCCCAAATATTTTATAGCATCTACGCTACATACCAACATTCCATCTCCTGGAGCATAGTGTGCCACAGTTTGAATGTTTGACGTGTCTCTTATTTTCCCATATTTATCGTAAAACCTCTTAAATTCATCCCTGTACGAGCCAATATTTCCGCTATATGTAAATGTCTTACCTTTTTTAAATTTATTTAAATTAAAAATCACTTTATGGAAAAAAGTATCTAAATACTTATATTTAAAATAAATACTATTTCTTGAATATATTAATCTAATATAAAATGGAAGGGTTAAATATAATTTGAAAAACTTTTCAATTGCCTTTATTTTTTTTGAAACACGCTTTACTTTTACATATGTTACACTTCCAATTATATTACATAAATCAAAAAGAACTTTATTATTTATAAAATCATCGTAAGGTTTTCTTTTTGAAAAAACAACTTGTAGATACACATTTGGAATTGTTTTTTTAAGCTCGTACGCTAATGGAATCACTGTATCTAGATGACTTAATCTGGCTGGATCTACAATTAATAAATACATATACCTACCTAGTTAACTGATTCTGTATAAAATCAATAACATCATTAGCGCTCTCATGCATGTATACAGACTTTCTATAAATATTAAGTTTATTTTTAATAGTGTAATTCAATCTAGGTTTTGTATTATATGCATACAGAATTCCACATTTTTCTAATATTGGATCAATATTGATTTCTTGTGACTTTCCATATGGATATGCAAAATGAATAGTGTCGCCCCCATGAATGTCATTTAAGATAGATACAGATTTTTTAATTTCATTTTCGATCAAATTTTTATTAGTGTGAGTATCAATATAAATATGATTATGCAAGTGAGATCCTACAGTATGACCATTATCAATCATTGACCTTATATCATCCTTAGAGAAATATATACTTTTCATCGCATTCTTATCGTCTAAAAACAAACCAGATTTATAAATATGCAATGATATTTTTTGCGCATCATCGTAATTTAGCTGGTATTTTAATATATTTTTTATTTTTACAATTAAATCTTTTGTTGAAAAATTAGTTAATTGTATTAAAGGGTGTTTAATATTATATTCCATAATCCCATCATTCATCCATTTAACAACACTAGCCACTCTATATTTTGCAAGTGAATAATGCACCACCTGAGGTATGGCCGGAACACCTTCGAAGATGCAAGTGTTTGGGAAAAATAACCCCTTGAGACCTCTTGATTCTAAAAAAGGAATAACATAATCCTTATGCTCAAGTAGCCCATCATCAAAAGTAAGGCATATGTAAGTTTTATCGGAATTTTTATCTAAAAAATCAATATATTGAATATCAGAAGGGGATAAAATTGTAAACCTCCTACCAAGAGAATCAATTTGCCTTTCAAATGACTCTCGAGTTGGCCCTAAAATAGACTTCTGAAATGTATTTTCTGTGTCAACAATGTAATGATACGTTAAAAATAATAATCTATTCATTGAGCGTGTTGCACTTGCTTCTCGAGAAGTGAATTGTAGCGCATTTGTTTATAATTTGATCTCGAATTTCATAATGATATTTAATATCTCTTTTTCCATAAAGAAAACTCCAGTAATTACGAAGCCAGAGCCTCCCCTTTTCACGGGCTATTGATTTTACAAATAAAGAGTTCCTATGATTTAAAAATGAATTTGAGGAGAACAAAAGATCAATATCACTAATTTTAATCAATAAATTAGTGAGCTCTATCGGATTTAAGTGCGAAAAGACTATGTTTGAAAACAATAGCACCTTGCAAGAGTCACTTTGTTTAATTTGCAAAAGAATTTCATTAAAATCTTCATAATAATTAACGCCATCAAGCTTTTTTCTAAGTGCATTTAAAAGCGATGGAACGCTTTTGTATGCAGGATCAAAACACATAACTTTAGCATTAGTATTTTCAGATAAATATCTCGAGAGGGCACCTGTCCCCCCTCCATAATCTATAATCAAATCGTATTCTAACATCTCTGATAAATGATTATGTATTAAGTATTTATGATGAAAAGGCATTAAGGAGATATCATTGTGCAAAGCCTTTTCTTGTCTTTCAGCGGTCCAATATTTTTTAAAATCTAACTCTTTATCTTTAGATTTTAAATTAAATGTATACACAATATTTTCAAAACCATTTTTAACAAAGGCTAAAATACTGTATATTTTCTTCAAAATACTCATATCTATTTCTTTGGTTTGATTATATAAAGTGCGTTTGCACCATTGCTTTCAATTTTGGTATTCCTATTTTGATATTCAATAACATTTTCAAGCCAGCTAATCATGGTTTCAACTTTATGGTTAGGAAGATTTGCATCGGATAACGCATTAAATAGTCTTTTCTTCATATCTACAATCATGCCAAAACCATTAGACCTATCATGATCAAAAAGTTGCACTTTTTCAAGTTTCATCGGAGTGTCTATCAGCCATTTTTCAATATCAAATGGAGAAATATAGTGCAAATCTGTAAGAGACATAGGCACGTCCAATAAATTTACCAATGTCATCCAAACATAACCTCTTATATTTAAAAAATATGGGCATGTTATAACAATAATTCCCTTTGACTCAACTAAATTAATCATATGTTTAAGAGTTCTTTCTGGGTCGTCCATATGCTCCAATACCCCAAGTGAAACCACAACTTCAGATTTTTTACTCCAATCTTCTATGGATGATACGCTAAAATCCAAATTATGAAGTGTGTGACCTTCTTTTGCTTTTCTAATTGCCGAATCTACGTAGTCAATTCCTGTTACAAGTTTTGCACCCCCTTGTTCAGCAATCATTGCTGAAACATCCCCCGTTCCACATCCTAAATCTAAAACTGTCTTATCATTCCAGTCAATAGAATCTAAAACTATTTGATTAGTTTCACTTGTATCAATACCATCAACAAACCTACTAAAAAAATTACTTTTTTCTTTATGGTAAATGTCTTGATAAATTTTCTGAATATTTGAATTATCTCTTTGCTTATTTTTCATTTTTTTATAATTTATTTATTAATTTTTTTACTATAAATCCCTCTGTTGCATGCATAGAATTATAAGTTGCTCCAGCTATATGCGGTGTGATTATAAAATTTATATCTTTTGGCAATTCTAGAAATAAATTTAAATTATTATTTATTAATTGTTCATTTTGAATAACATCAATAGCAATACCTTTGAAAAAATTATTTTTTATTTTTTTTAATAAATAGTTTTCATCAATAAGCTCACCTCTAGATATATTTACAAAAAACTTATTTTTTAGAAGGTTAATATATTTACAATCAAAAAATAAATAATTCTCTTCGCTATATGATGCTGCTAATATAACAATATTAGATTTACCAATCAACTCTTCAATAGAATTAACTCTTGTAGCAGATCCGCTATTAATTAATGATTTACTCTTATCGTAAAAATATACCTGAGAATCAAAAGCTGAAAAATATTTATCTAACACTTTCCCCACCCTGCCAAAACCAATTATCCCGACACTATTATTGTACAACTCATGTCCTTTATACTTATCTCGATTCCACTCATTACTTCTTGTATCTATAAATAACGCCCTTTTGTAATTTCTAATTAAAGCCAAAGTTAATCCAAAAGTGTGCTCTGGGGTGGCCCTAATAGTTGTCAAGAAATCATACTCACCCTTAAGAGATATAACCTTTATTTTTCTTTTGTCACATTCTTCTATATCAATATGGTTTAATCCAGTTGTTGGAGTGCATATATATTTTATTTTATTTAATTTATTTAAAAAATCTTTATCTATGAGGTAGGCTAATCTTATAAACAAAACCTCTTTATTAAATAAAAATTCATCTAAATTTTCATTATTATATTGCTCAACAGTGCCCACATTGGATAAGTATTTCAATGCTTTTTTCGAAAAGTCTTTCGGCTCTAATATTGCTATTTGCACAACAAACTCCTTACATATTCTAAATCTTCATAATTATCAATGTTAATGGAATTTTTTTTACTCATCTCATACATCAGTGGTGCGTCTGAAATTATTTTTTGTCTTTTTTTTAAATAATCAACATTTGTAATATATATCGCTCCATTCCTTACGTAAACAGCTCCATGAGCTTGTCTTCTTATGCCTTGATTATGGTCCTCTCTAAGCGGTATCGCCCTATCTTTATCTTTATGGTACATAATTAAATTATTGATAGTCTCTTCTTTATATGCAGACATTAAGCTATCATTTTGATTTTTATTGAACATATTTATTGCACAAGTAACATCGCTATATGTTTTAAGAGGTGATGTTGGCTGTAATAAAATTACAGCATCGTACTTTATATTAATTTTTTCGAAAAAATTAATCGCATGTGTCACATAATCTATCGACTTAGCACTGTTGTTAGAAATATTTTCTGGCCTGAGAAAGGGTACACTTACCCCTAATTTTTCAACTATCCCCGCCACTTCCTTACAATCAGTAGAAACAATCAACTCTTTAATTTTATTATTAATTTTTAACTGCTTTGCTATTTCAATAGTATATTGTATTAACGGCTTTCCATTAACATCCACAATGTTTTTATGCGGTATCCCCTTGGATCCACATCTTGCTGGAATAATACACAATAATTGCATATTTATTTAACACCCCAAATTAAAAAAGCATTGCCAGATCCTTCTTTGCACAACCAAGGATGCTCTCCCGTTTTGATCTCAATTTCCTTTAGCTTTTCTTCGAAATAATTTACCAATGATTTTTCACTATCTACCGGCATTAATGAAAATGGAAAATCAATAGAGTGGGAAATCATTGGTAATGGGTATACACCACTTACTTGTATATTTTTTAAGCCCGACTCTTCAAGAATTGGAATATAGCTTTCTGAACCAAGATCGGATCTATAAACAGACTCCTTATTTTTATTCACATCCTTATTTTTCTGATAATATCCCTTGAGAATATCATTTATCCATTCGTAGTCTTTTTGAACATTATCGACATATTTTGGAACAATATAACCAAACCATATACCTCCTGTATCAAGCACTCTTATTTGCTCACTAATTGTCGTTCTAACATCATCAAAATGCTCTAACAACCCTATAGAATATATTACGTCAAAAGAATTATTTGGAATTTCGAGGTTGTTTGCATCACCAACTATGAATTTTGCCTTAAGTTTATTTTTGTCAAAAATATCTTTAGCCACATCTAGCACACTTTCCGACAAATCAAGCAAGGTGCAATCGTAACCTGAATCGCTAAAATAACATGACAGACTACCCCTTCCACACCCTATTTCTAGAGCTCTCTTCCCTTTAGTGTACTCCGGAGTATTTTTCATAATTTCACTAAAAAGAGTCCAATGATTTCTAAAGGCTAATTGTATTTGGTTTTCAACTTTTCCACGAGTCCAATGAGTATATGTAGACTCCTTTCTACTCTTCCAATTGGCATCAAATGAAATTGAATCACCCTGATCTTTTTTTAACATTTCTCTCCTCCTTAATAAGTAATTGTTTTATGAAATCTTAAATCTAAAGAGGCCAAAGAAGATGCTATTTTTTCCCCTGAACAGCCGTCACCATAAATCTGTTCTGATTCAAAATTTCCATGATCTGCTTGCCTCATTATTGAATCCTTGATACTCTCTTTTATATAGTCACAATCAATCACATTTTTCCCTCTATGCCTTCCTTTCTGCCTAGTGCCAATATTTACAACTGGCGTCCCTAAATATGAACTCTCTCTTATGCCAACACTTGAATTTCCAATTAAACATTTAGAGTTTTTAATAAGTATTAAAAAATCCTGGGGCTCCATATTTTTAAAAAAGTGTATATGCTCTGATAGGTTTTTCTCACGGAAAGCCCTTATCCCTTTAGATATACTATCACTACCAGCATCAACATTCGGCCAAAACCAGAAAGTAGGAATTTTTAATTCATTTATTGCACTAAGCGTAACATCTATATGTTTTTTTACGTCCTTGATCTCTGTTGTTACGGAGTGCTGCATAACCACTAAATATCCATTTTTCCAACTAATTTTCGGTCCGACGCCACCATACTTCGCAAATGGATCAAAGTTAAATTCCGGATTCTCTAATACATTTTTTGCCAAATCCATTGATGGGCACCCTGTATTTACTACATAATCTGGACTTTCGCCCATTTTTATCACTCTTTCTCTTGATTCTTCGCTTGCCACCAGGTGGATGTCAGCAAGCTTTGTATTGGCATGTCTAACTTTTTCGTCTATATTGCCGGTAACCTCTCCACCTTGAATGTGTGCCAAAGGTATGTTTTGATAAGATGCTGCTATCGATGTAGCTATTGTTTCAAACCTATCTGCAATAGTTACAACAACATCTGGCTGTAAATTTTGAAAAGTTGTCGATAGTTCTAAAATAGCTATGCCTGTAGCTTTAGGCATAGCTGCTGGAGCTTCACCCTCAAGAATATTGTATATTTTTTCTGTTACTTTAAAACCATCCTGCTCAATAATTTTTGCAGCATTGCCATATCTATCTATCAGTGCGGAGCCTGAAAGCACAAGCTGAAGCTCTAAATTTGGATGATTATCTATAGCTTGTAACGCAGTTTTAATTCTAGAATAACTTGGTCTGGCAGTCACAACAACGCATACCTTTCTTTTACTCACCTACATCCCTCTCTTTTAAAAAATCCCACTTTTTTAAATTATTTTTCAACTTTTTTCCAATAACGTGTGAAAATATTTTGGCAGGAATTCCTTTATTAGGTGGTTTTTTTGCCTCTAAATCATCAAAGGTAATAACTTCTCCACTCTTCATATTTTTATTAACAGATAATGATTTCTCAAAAATATCCTTCAAATTCTTGATTTTACTAGTGTCAGATTTATCTATTTTATTTTCCAAAGAATCCTCAATGAACCTAACACCTTTAACAAGTTGTGTAATTTCACTTATGGTAAGCGAAGAGTTGCTATCTGGACCAAACATATTTTTATTAAAAACCACATGAAACTCTAATATTTTTGCGCCCAAACTAACAGCGGCCAACGAAGGGTAAATTACACCAGAATGGTCTGATAAGCCCACCTCTATATTGTATCTATTTCTCAATTCTTCTATTACATTCAGCCCTATATCTTTGGAGTCTGTAGGATACTTGGTGGTACATTGTAGAATAGATATCTTATTATCAAATTTTTTTAAAAAATTTATTGTTTCATCAAGCTCATTAAAACTACTCATACCGCTAGATAGTATTATTTCTTTACCGGTTTTTGCAATTTTTTCTAGCATTAAAAAATTACCCACTTCTCCTGAGCCTATCTTATACTTTTGAACATTTAAATCTATAAGCCAATCTACAGACATGTTTGAGAACGGAGAGCACACAAACTCTACCCCCACATCATCACAATGTTTCTTTATCTCATGCCATTGATCTAGACTAAACTCCATTCTTTTCCAATAATCGTACCTGGAGTTATCTTCATAGCTAAACTTTACTCTAAAAGGTTCATATTCACTACTTTCAGCCTCTGCTATGTGCATTTGAAATTTAACTGCATCCACCCCGGCCTGAGACAAGGTATCAATATAGGAATGAAGAATTCCTAAACTACCATCGTGTGCCTGACCAACTTCTGCAAGAATAAAAGTTTTCATAATTTAATTTCTTAATTTTATTAAGCTACCAACATACCAATCCATCGCCTTATCCATCCCTTCGGATATCGTGTACTTTGGCTGGTAATCTAATAATGCTTGCGCCTTATCTATATTGGCCTGAGAATGTCTAACATCTCCTACTCTAAAGTCTCTATAAATTGGCTTTTTCTTTTCTAAGCCTTCTGTTCTTTGAATTAGCCTTTCTTCAATCATTTGATAAAGTTTGTTTAGACTTGTTCTATCATTAAGAGCGACGTTGTATACCTGGTCTGTTGCTTCATCATTATCAGTGGTAGCTGAGAGAAGGTTCATTTGCACCGTATTATCAATATAGCAAAAGTCTCTACTAGTCTCTCCGTCACCATTAATAAACACATTGTCTTTGTTGAGAATTGCCGCTACCCATTTTGGTATAACCGCTGCATAAGCGCCATTAGGATCTTGTCTTTTACCAAAGATGTTGAAGTATCTTAATCCTATAGTTTTAAAACCGTATGTTTTTGCAAAAACTTGAGCATAAAGCTCATTTACCACTTTGGTCACTGCATAAGGACTCAAAGGATTACCAATCTTATCTTCTACTTTTGGTAGGTCTGGATGGTTACCATAGGTGGAACTTGATGCAGCATAGACAAATCTTCTTACATTCGCATCTTTACTAGCAACTAGCATATTTAAGAAGCCATCAATATTTGCTCTATTGGTGTTAATCGGATCTTCGATTGATCTAGGAACTGAACCCAATGCTGCTTGGTGCAAAATATAGTTAACACCACTACACGCTTGCTGGCAATCGTTTAACTCTCTAATATCACCATTGATAAATTTAAAGTTACTACTTAAGTCTTTACCAGTAGCATTATTAGCATCTTGGATTGCCTGATCAATATTATGTTGATAGCCGGTATCAAAGTTGTCTAACCCTACTACTTTTTGATTAAGAATAAGTAGTTTTTCTAGAAGGTTAGAACCAATAAAACCAGCAACACCAGTAACTAACCAAGTACTCTGATTACTTTTTAAATACTCTTGTAATTTTTCATATTTAGTCATTTACAATCTCCCGTCTACTTCATTAGCTTTTAGTAAATATTTTATATCATATAGCACATGATTATTTTTGCCAAATGCTTTTATTTGCTCTAATGTTAATTCTTTAAATTCATCGTGCGCAACAGCTAATAAGATTGCATCATACTTACCTTCTATCGGCTTATTAATTGACTTAATACCATATTCATGCACAGCCTCATTCTTATCAACCCATGGATCGTACACATCAACATTGCAATTAAACCCTTCAAGCCCTCCAACCAGATCTATCACGCGAGTGTTACGAAGATCAGGGCAGTTCTCTTTGAACGCTAGCCCCATAATTAATACATTTGCATTGACAATATGGATGCGCTTTTTAGTCATTAGTTTTGATACTTGATCAACAACATAAGGACCCATATTGTCATTTAGTCTGCGACCTGCAAGAATTATCTCAGGATTGTAGCCCACTTCAATGGCTTTATGAGTTAAGTAGTATGGGTCAACACCAATACAATGCCCGCCCACTAAGCCTGGACGAAATGGCAAAAAGTTCCACTTTGTGCCTGCAGCCTCTAATACGGATTCTGTATCAATACCTAGTTTATTAAAGATCAGTGCAAGCTCATTAATAAGAGCAATGTTTACATCTCTTTGAGTATTTTCGATTACTTTAGAAGCCTCTGCCACTTTAATGCTGCTCGCCTTATGCGTGCCCGCAGTAACAATCTCTTGATATAGCTCATCAACTTCAGTAGCAATTTCAGGGGTTGATCCTGCTGTTACTTTTTTAATAGTGGTTACACGGTGCTCTTTATCTCCTGGATTAATGCGCTCAGGTGAATAGCCACAGTAAAAATCTTTGTTAAAAATCAAGCCTGACTGCTCTTCAAGAATTGGCACACAAACCTCTTCAGTAGCGCCTGGATATACAGTAGATTCATAAATAACAATATCACCTTTTTTAAGAATGGAGCCTACTGCCTCACTAGATTTCTCTAAAGGCCTTAAGTCTGGCCTCTTATGCTTGTCAATTGGTGTTGGCACAGTGACAATATAAATTTCACAATCTTTAATGTCATCTAGAATAGTTGTGTAACCAAGATACGCTGCATCTTTAAGCTCTTGAGCTGTTGTTTCAAGTGTTACATCTAGACCTTTTTTAAGATCATTAATTCTATTTTGATTAATATCAAAACCAACAACTTCTCGTTTTTTGCCAAATTCGACAGCAAGGGGAAGACCTACGTATCCAAGACCTATTAAGGCGATTTTTTTATTTTTCATAGTTTTTTATTTTTCATAGTTTTTTATCTTTCTAAAGATTGTTATATTGCTTATACCAAACCGCAAAATTCTCAACACCCTGTTT
>Ga0257118_1001041_pt1 | contig 19062 bp, 7 predicted proteins | sample SI112_150mmetaG_FD_190156 | JGI IMG/M metagenome (GOLD analysis project Ga0257118, IMG submission 190156) | Marine microbial communities from Saanich Inlet, British Columbia, Canada - SI112_150m | ecosystem: Environmental > Aquatic > Marine > Inlet | place: Canada: British Columbia | collected...
ACATGAATTTTTCCACACCTGGAACGTGAAACGCATTTATCCCACAGGAATCGCCACGTTTGATTATGATAATGAAAACTACCTGGATGAGCTGTGGATGGCAGAGGGATTTACAAGTTATTATGATGAACTCATTCTTCAGAGAATTGGACACACTAAGAAAGATGCTTACCTAGAAGTTTTAAAAGATGAAATCAATACTCTGGAAGCGCTCCCGGGCAGACTTCACCAATCCGTTGCAGAAGCTAGTTATGATGCCTGGATCAAGTACTATCGCAAGAATGAGCACTCGCCGAACTCAAGCATTTCCTATTATAACAAAGGTCATTTACTGGGTCTTTTGCTGGATATAAAAATTATTGCCGCGACTCAGGGTAAATCCAATCTGGATGATGTCATGCTTAAGCTTTATAAGCAGTTCGCGCTAAAACAAAAGGGTTATACCAGTGATGATGTTCGGAAGGTTTGTGAGTCAGTCAGCGGTCTGAAGTTGACAACATTCTTCGAGGACTATGTGTTTGGTGTAGAGCCATTGCCCTATGTCGAAGTCTTTGCTCTGGCAGGTCTGGATATGGATTCAACGACTGAGAAAAGTTCCTACCATGGTGCTGTCCTGAAAAATCAAGCTGGCCGAATTATGATTACTTCAGTAGTGGAAAGTTCACCAGCCTGGGACGCAGGCCTCAATGTGAAGGATGAGCTAGTGGCAATTGATGGTTTCCGGGTGAAGAGCTCGAGTCCGGATTATTTCAGGGAAAAGGTTCCTGGGGATCGTATTATTTGTACAGTAAGTCGTAATGGCATATTGAAAGACCTACATCTTACTGTTGGTTTCAAACCAAGTTCTATCACAGAGCTCAAGCAGATCAAAGAACCCAGCGAAATTCAAAAGGTGGTGTTTGAGAAGTGGTTGGGGTTACCCTGGGATGAGGAATAATGCCGCTAGAATGGAGGCCACACATTTATAGAAAGCAGTCAACTGTCTTTCAGATCTTAATAGTAATCCTTGTTACATTTGGAATGGTGGCTTGTGTATCTGCTCCAAGAGAGCAAGAAACTGCTGAGTATCCCAGACCAGGGGCTCTATCATCAAATTTTAATGAAGGTCCACATTTGATTTATCAAAATGATGCTTCTCTACTCTTACAAGCGGTTGAAGTTGATGGTCAGATGACTCTTAATACGAACCGTTTTAAACGATCTGATCTCGAAACTATTTCTGTGTTTAAATCAGGGTATTTGCCCCGGAGATTTGAGGTGCAACTCAGAGAGGAGATTACTGAAACACCCACTTATTACCCCTCAGTGGATACCACTTTTGCTGTTTCTGATATAGAAGGAAATTTTAATACGCTAATTAATCTCATGCAACAAAATGGCGTCATAGATGAATCTCTTGACTGGACCTTTGGTTCTGGTCATTTCGTGATGATTGGGGATGTTTTTGACCGCGGTAATCATGTAACTGAAATGCTCTGGTTTTTATATCGGCTAGAGCAGCAGGCGCTTGAAAGTGGCGGTTATGTTCATTTGCTCATGGGTAATCATGAAGCACTAAATCTCAGAGGTGATTTAAGGTATGTTGAGCCCAAATATTTAACCTTTGCCAAATTAACTGAAGCACAGTTTGGGATAAATTACACCATGCTATTTGGTAATAACACCGAACTTGGAAGATGGCTGAGATCAAAGAATGTTATAGAAAAAATTGGTGATAAAATATTTGTACATGCGGGAATTTCTCCTGCCCTGGTAGAGAGCGGGTACTCATTGGAGAAAATTAACAGCTTGGCGAGAAAAATGTTAGATACTCCCAAAGTAGAATTTGATGGAGCAGATAGTTTGTTGTGGGGTACATATGGTCCTTACTGGTATCGTGGTTACTTTGATGTTAACAGGGACAGTTGGGGTCCCCGAGCCACACAAGCTGATGTTGATCAGGTTCTTGATCATTTTGAAGCAAGTCAGGTTGTTGTCGGGCACACTCATGTGGACAAACCCGAATTAAGATATAATAATCGTATTTGTGCCATCAATGTAGTTCCTCCAGCCGATCACATGATCTCAGCACCCCCCAGGCAAGCCTATGGCCTGTTGATAAAGGGCTCTCATTTTTTTATAGCCGGTGAGAACGGGTTATTATCGGAGATAGGGGTAACCCAGTAAGTATAGAGGTGTGTTTAACCCGACATTGCCCGGAACGAGCACAAGTGGGTTATGTATCTGAAATAAGTATTTTGTTAAAGAAGGTGGAAATATGAAGCGAAAGCCAAAGTATTTGATATTTTTCGTCATCTTCCTGTTCGTAGCATCCTGCTTGATCGTGAGTAATATTGCTTTCGACCAAGGTACAAAACTAGGCTTGGGATATGGCGCTCCAAGTTCGAGCTTGACAATTATTACTGCAATGGACTTGCTGGATTCAGGTAAAGTAGATTATGCAAAAAGGTTACTCAACCTGGAGTTGGATTTCCAAAGCACTAATTGGTGGGTATCCGATGGTGCAAAGCTTCCATGGTATGGCTATCATCGCTACTTAAAGATGTTTCAAGCTGGAAATGATGCTGGCAAGCATTTGATGAGTGATGTTGCTCTCTACCGTAGTACACATATTAGTCCATTCACAGACACCTCGGATCTTTCGCATCAGTATTTGATGCAATCTCTACCAGAGAGGAATTCTGCCCAAAATCAATAGAGTCTCAACCAGAATAAAAAGACCAGCAAACAGACGCATATGTATCTCTATTTCGAGGATACCTCTTGTTTCACTATCCCGTAAACGTTTTGCCTCAGCGGAAATACCCCGCCTAATATCTTCATAAGTGAAAAGCAGTGTAAATCTGCCTGCCTTGGCGTAGCCTTGCGAAGACGGGTGACCAATTGAAATTTGATTTGAACAAATGTGGAATTCAAATTTTACAGTGAAGAGATAGGTTGTTAACCAGTTGAATTAACTTATTTTCATTTATTCTTTCAAGTTCTGGGAACCTATATGATTCGATCTACAATCATTTTGAGCATATTATCACTTTCTCTAACTGCCAGTTTATGGGCAGCTGATGGTGATCCCTCGCTTCGGTTTCGAAATATCAGTCGGGGACAGGGCTTATCAAATGTGGGTATCACTGCAATCATGCAGGATAGCAGGGGCTTTATGTGGTTCGGAACCCTTAGAGGACTCAACCGCTGGGATGGCCGGACAATGCGTGTTTTTTATCATAGCCTTTTGGACAGCACGACTATCCCCAGCCCTAAAGTTTCTGCCATAGCAGAAACACCTGATGGGAATATCTGGGTTGGTTCTCCCGGCAAGGGCTTGGCCATGCTCGACCCTCGCCTGGAAAGATTTACGCGTTACCAGTATAATCCAGATGATTCAACATCACTTTCTGATAATAGAATCACGGCCTTGCAGGTTGACACTGAAGGACGCCTGTGGGTTGGAACGCAGAGTGGCTTGTGTTATCTGAATCCTGGCGCCAAATCATTCACCCGGTTTCAGTACGATCCTGAGCTAAACACATCAATACCAAACAACTGGATCACAGCCATGGAAGTCGATACTGAGGGGATACTCTGGATTGGAGCAAATAGTGGTCATGTCTTTTCGTTAGCCCCTGGTGTGAATGATTTTAAAACAATTAAGTACGGCTGGTTCAAGCCATCAGTAGCAGGGACAAATGTTATCTCCGACCTGGTTATGGATCCCAATGGAAATGATCTGTGGGTGAGCATGGCACCAATAGGGGTTTTTCGTTATTCAAAAATCACTGGCGAGGTTACGAAGTTTCGCGCAGGGAAGCTCGATCCTAAGATGGTAAACAAAAATGCTATCTATTCACTTGAATGTGCTCAAGATGGAAGACTCTGGTTGGGTAATTTAAACGGTGTCTCATTATTGGATCCGAAGACCGGCAACTACAGTTTTATCGAACCAAATCCCAATACTCACGGTAGTATTAGAGCGAATTATTGTGGTAGTATGTTATTTGATTCTCAAGGAATCATTTGGATTGGCTCGGCAACATCTGGAGTTGACGTGTGTAACCCTCAACAACTTCGCTTTCAATCTCTCAAACAACCGGAAACAGAATACCAGGTGGGACAATGGGAATGGGTGCTTGATCTGGATGTTGATCGGCAAGACCGAATCTGGACCGCTGGTGCAGGGTTTCACAGGACTGATCTGGTAAGTGGTGACACGAAATCGTTTCAAACGGATGATACCAACCCCGCTGTCTGGAGCATGAATTATGGTGGAAAAGTCATGGTGGATCAACAGGACCGGGTCTGGATGGGAACCAATGGTGCGGGTCTCTTTCGTTGGGATCCGAAGACAGACAACCTGGATCACTACCGCAAATATCGACTTTCTATAAGCCTGTTGAGTCACAATTATATCTCCGCCTTGTACGAAACCCTGGATGGCACTGTCTGGGTGGGGACTTTAGGGGGCGGCCTGCATCGCTACCAGCCTGAAACTGATGATTTTGAATTTATCCAGCATGACCCTGATGATCCATATTCCCTGGCCGGTAACAATATCATGACAATCTTTGAGGATCAGCGGAGTGATCTTTGGGTGGGAACAGCCGACGCCGGTTTGGACCGACTGGATCAAAACACTGGAATGTTTCAACACTTCAGGGCTGGCCAGCAAAATAATTCCATCACAAGCGATGCTGTGTACACATTTTATGAAGATAGACATTCAACTCTCTGGATTGGCACCTCAGGAGGGGGACTGTGTACATTAGACAGCAGCAGGCAAAATTTTGAGGTGATCGACCTTGGGTTTGATCCGGAAGGGATGTCTGTAGCAGGGATTCTGGAGGATGATCAGGGTTTGTTCTGGATCAGCAGCAATTGGGGTATTCTCAAATTCGACCCAGAAAATGGGCGAGTGCTAGGAGTTTATCAGGAATCAGATGGTGCTCTGGGGCTGAATTTTTTAGCTGATTCACGTGCAAAAGATAGCAATGGCACAATGTATTTTGGGAGTTTCGACGGCTTGAATTTCTTCCATCCCGATTCAATTGAAGTAAATGATCATATTCCCCCAATCGTCCTTACCGATCTGTGGGTCAATCATGAACGTGTGAGAGTTGGGGATGAAATAAATCAGCGGATTATTCTCCCTGAATCCATAGAATTTATGGACACACTACATTTGAGTTATCGAGATAAAGTTATCAGGTTTGAATTTGTAGCGCTGGATTATTGGAATCCTGACCTGAATCAATATCGCTATATGCTGGAAGGATTTGATCCTGACTGGGTGGCAGCTGGCAATACAAACATGGTTACTTACACCAGTCTTGATCCAGGCTGGTACACGCTCCGGGTGCAGGGGTCAAATAATGATCGTATCTGGAATGAGAGGGGCGTTAATCTGGCTGTCTTTATCAAACCGCCCTTCTGGAAAACTGGTCTGTTCAGAATTTTCATGATTCTCCTAATTCTGAGTATTTTTATGGGCATCATGTGGTTGCGGAATTGGCGATTGCGAGTTCAAAACCAGAAGCTTGAAGCCTTGGTGCGCCAACGAACCGCAGAACTTAAAGTGGAAATGGAAGCACGCTCCAGGGCGAAACAAGAGCACTTACGCCGTGAGTTGCTTACCAAGACTCTGCACTTGAATGAAAAGCAGCAGATCGTTGATCACCTGCAGTTGGATCTGACTGAAATCGCTGGAACCATACCGGCTGATTCAAGGTCCAGAATTAATAAATTGATCCGCTTTCTCAAATCACACACTACTGCAAAACAAGGCTGGGATGACTTTGAACTATGGTTCACAGAAGTGCATACAAATTTTTATATCAATCTGCGTGAGGCAAGCTCAGGTTTATCAGAGAGTGAACTCAAGGTTTGTGCATTACTGCGTCTTAACCTGGTGACCAAGGACGTTGCCAAGGTCATGAACATTCAAACTGCTTCCATCAATATCTATCGCCACCGCATTCGCAAGAAACTAAATCTGCGTACCGAGGAAAATCTCACCACCTTCCTGTCTCAGTTCTGAGACAAGACCTACATCCATATTCTCTACAGTGCCGTAAGCGGCAGTTAATACTTTGTATATATACGAAACCCTTGACTCTGCTCTAAATTTTTGCCGTAATCAAAAAGCTCAAACAGGAGGAGAGTCCCATGAGAACGCGATCAACAGTACAGGTATTGAATGCACTACTAATTAGTTGTCTGCTACCCCTGATGACATTTGCTACCATTCAGGAGCAGATTGATGCAGCAGTGGATGGAGATGTCATTTTAATTGAGCCTGGCACCTACATCGAGAACATCAATTTTAATGGTAAGAATGTCACGGTTCGTTCAACAGGTGGACCAGAAGTTACCATCATTGATGGTAACCAGAATGGAACTTGTGTCCAATTAGTCAGCGGTGAAAACGAAACTGCTATTCTAGATGGTTTTACTATAACCAATGGTAATGGCATGCAAGGTGTAACCGCATGGATCGGGGGAGGGCTGTTAATTCAAAACAACTCTCATCCAACCCTGACGAATCTGATTGTAACCGAGAATACAGCTACAATTGGTTCCGACCCAGCCGGTGGTGGCATCTGCATTGGTACTGGTTCAAATCCTTACCTTGAAAACATTGTGGTGAGTAATAATACCTCAGGTTGGGGTGGCGGTATGTCGATTTACCAGTGCAGCCCAATCCTCCATAATGTGATCATTTCAGATAATCATGCTACACTCACTGGCGGTGGTATATATATAGTTGATGATGCAAATCCGGAACTATGGCGTGTACAGGTCACTGGTAATACAGCAGATTATTATGGGGGCGGCATTTATGTACTAGCCAATTCCACACCCATTTTTAATCAGGTCACAATGACTGAAAACATTAGTGTTCTGGGAGGGGGCGGAATCGTTACCCTGGCCAATGCTACCCCGAAAATTGTGAATTCAATTTTCTGGGCTAATGTACCTGATCAGATTCTTTTGTTTGAATATCAAGATTATGAGTCAAGCACCTTAGTTATAGCCAATTCAAATGTTATGGGTGGAGTTAGTAGTATAGGGCTTGGGGATGGTGAATTGGTAGACCTTGGGGGAAATATTGACGCAGACCCCCTATTGTCTGATGATTTCTGCTTGTCGGGGGATTCGCCCTGTATTGATACAGGCATTGCTTTTTTGAGTTACAATTTTGAGGTCATTATTGACATGGCCGAAAATGAATATTTTGAATCAGCCCCGGATATGGGATGCTATGAATCTGTACCTCCACCTGCTGTCATTACAGTTCCAGGGGATTTTACCACCATCCAGGCAGCCATTGACGTGGCTGTTGATCTGGATACCATCCTGGTGAGTGCTGGCACCTATATCGAGAATATTAATTATGATGGTAAGAATATCGTCGTTCACTCAGTGGAAGGTCCTGAGGCAACCATCATTGATGGTAGCCAGAACGGGAGTTGTGTCCAAATAGTCAGTGGGGAGAATGAGTCAGCTGTTTTGGATGGTTTCACACTAACAAATGGTACGGGTTATCAAGGGCAAACTGCTTGGATTGGTGGAGGACTAGTCGTTACTAATGAGTCTAGTCCAACCCTGATAAATCTGACAGTAACCGGAAATACCTGTACAAACGGTACTGACCCTGCAGGTGGTGGCATCAGCATTGGTGCTGGTTCAAATCCTTACCTTGAAGGAATTGTAATAACCAATAATACCTCTCAGTGGGGTGGGGGTCTCTCGATCTGGGACTCCAGTCCAACCGTGCATGATGTGGTTATTTCAAATAATCATGCCACTAGCGGTGGGGGAGGCATAATTATTGGTCAAGAAGCTGACCCAGTGTTTAGCTCTGTCTTGGTCTCCGGTAATACTGCAATACTATCCGCCGGAGGAATATTTGTCCATTTAAACTCTTCCCCAAGATTCAATCAATTGACCGTGACGGAAAACATCGGTCCTTATGGTGGTGGTGGAATGTTGGCAAGTAACAATGGTAATCCTGAGATTGTGAACTCCATTTTCTGGGGCAACATTCCTGATCAAATCTATCTGTATGATGATTCTGTAGATCTTCCTAATACAATGACTGTTGCTCATTCAGATATCATGGGTGGTGCTGCTGGCATCGAAACCACAAATGGTACTTTAGTTTGGCTAGACGGTAATCTTGATGAGGATCCCTGGTTCTGTGATCCAGATGACGATGTTTTCACACTCGCCGATGATTCTCCCTGTCTTGGGACCGGTGAAGATGGCGTTGATATGGGTGCTTTAGGTTTGGGTTGTGCACTACCAGTAGCTCTGGATAATGATTACCAATTTCCCACTCAGTTAGCCTTACATCAAAACTATCCCAACCCATTTAATCCGTCAACCACCATCAGTTATGATCTACCTGGAGCGAGCTGGGTTTCGCTGGTAGTCTATGATGTCACGGGTAGGACCATTGCCAACCTTGTAGAATCAGAATTGTCTGCTGGATACCACCAAACCGCCTGGAACGGGAAGGACAATACCGGAGATCCAGTTTCCACCGGTATTTATTTTTGTAGAATGGATGCTGAAGGTCACAACCAAACGATCAAGATGCTGTATGTCAGATAAACCAGTTTTCAGGCGGCGTAACCGACCAAACTGGTTTCAATCTATCTAGATTATCTAAAACCTGTTTGACTCACTCCGTTCGTTGAAAACAGGTTTTAATTTCACACGATACCACCCCGGCCTACCCAGTGAGGGTCGGGGTCCTCCAGAGAGGAATTAAGATGAGTAAAATTCGAATATACCTGGTCCTTATGACAATATTTACCGCATTTTTATCTGCCCAAACCCCGGGTTATTTCAAGGATATTTTTTGTGATGGGGGTGCCCACCTCACATCTATGACCAATCTGCCAGCTGCCAATGAGCTGGGTTTATTGGTAGAATATTTATATACATCTTCTTACGATGTGCAGAATGGGGTGATGATAGCAGATGATATTGACTCCAATGGTCATCTCCTCTATCCAGATGGGGCTCCCCGGTTTAGGATGATCTATACCAATGGTGGTACCGCCACTAACCATGGAAACTCATTAGGTGAAACCGGCAGGGAGCGGGTGAGAACCTTCTTCGCCAATGGCGGTAGTTATTCAGGGTCTTGTGCAGGAGCTTTCATTGCCAGTAATCACTGGGACGAGACGGGTACCAACCCGGCATATTACCATATCTGGCCAGGCAGAGCTAGCGAGACTGGATTAACAGATGCATATACAGGTCACATCATTCCTGATGGTTCTCGTCTATTAAATTATTTTGATTTTGGAGGAGATTTTTACATCGACAATGTGCGTCACAATGGTGGTTGTTATGCCAATGAGCAAATAGACTATCCTCCGGGGACCGAAGTATTATTAAGGTATGATTATCCAGGTTGGGATATGCATGAAATGGCCAGCACATGGGCTTACAAACCACGTGGTACTTCAGGACTAAATGCAGGACGAGTCGTTGTCACTGGTTCTCACCCCGAAGCTGTTGATACGGGTGAAAGACTTGACATGATGAAGGCTATTCTATTATATGCTCTTGATGGGGCCGGCATACCTCAGGTCAAAGGAGAGCTGACAAATGGCGAGATGCGATCAATGGATTTGTATGCTGAAGACAGTCTGCCGGAATTCACGCGGATTGGCGACAAACAGTATCATCACTTCACATTTTTAGCTCCACCGGAGGCAGATAGCTTAACCATTGAGTTAGCTGGCGAAGTTGGTTTCGATTTTAAGCTTTATGCAAACCCCGGTGATTTTGCCTTTGAGAACACGGCTCTTTTTGCCAGCTCAGGTGAAGGCTCAGAGCATGTACTTCAACTACCAGCAGATGAATCAGCACTATGGTATATCGGTGTGGAGTGTGTTTCAACTGTAGATGCTTTGAATTATATCTACTATGGTGGCACTGAGGTTTTAAACGGAGTGGCCTATGACATCACGGCCACCGGGGAAACTGTGGTTGTTGGGGTTGCGGATTTACCGGACTCTCCATCCGGGTATATGTTGTACCCTAACTATCCCAACCCCTTCAACCCTACAACAACAATTCAGTACAGGCTGCCTGAGGCTGGCTCAGTGCAGTTCTTGATCTTAAATGTTTTGGGGCAAGAAATCATAAAACTCCAAAATGAGGTTCAACCCCCAGGCAATCATGAAGTGCAATGGAATGGCCTTGATCAAGCAGGTAACCCAGTGGATACCGGTGTGTATTTCGCGAGGTTAGAAGCTGGGATTTATTCCGAAACCATTAAGATGGTTTATTTGAAATAATTATATCTCCATTGGACCTGTGCGGGCTCTTAGTGTGGCAGTTTGCTAGCGCGGATGGTATTTAGGGCGCTATAAAAGGGTTCCTTGCCAGAAATCACAAAGGAATGTTGCCCAACTTTTGGCTAAACCATCCAATCTTGTACAACGTGCATATTTTCGGATAAGTAATCCGTTTTGGTGATAAATATTATCATTTGAATTATTTCACACCTCGCTCTATCTTCAAAGCGATCACTCACAAATACTTATGAAGCGAAGCAACTATATCTGTCTGCTAATTTGTCTATTCTTGACAGTTATCCCTATTCACAATTATTCTCAGCACATCCGGTTCAGTCATTTTCAGGAAAAAGATGGTTTAAACGATGATCGCGTTTATAAGATAACTGAGGATCATAAGGGTTTTATGTGGTTTGCTACTGGAGCAGGTATAGCCAGGTATGATGGATATCAGTTTAAGCAGTTTAAAAATGATCTCTATGATTCTAATTCTCTTTCCGGATATCATACGTATGAAATTTATGCCGATAGGGAGGATATAATCTGGATTGGGGTAGGAGGACTGGGTCTTGACAAATATGACCCCAGGACAGCAAAATTTACTCACTATGTTTTTTCTAGGGAAACCCCTCTTGGTGTTAGCAATAACGATATTAGTGACATTTTGGAGGATAAAGACGGCTTATTCTGGGTTGCCACCTGGGGGGGCGGATTAAATCTATTTGACCGGGAAAAAGAGACCTTCACACATATAAAGCATGATCCAGAGAAACCAAATACGCTTATTAGTGATTTTATAAAAGTTGTGGTAGAAGACCCCACTGCAAATGGGAGTGTGCTTTGGGTCGGAACTCACCTGGGACTTGACCGTTTTGATTATAACCTGCAGCAAGTCACCCACTACCAACATGATTCGACTAATCAAAATAGCCTGGGCTGGAATTGGATAGATGATCTATGGATCACGCCTACCGGCAAGCTGTGGATCGGAACACGGGAGGGTGTAGACTTCTTCGACCCGGAGACTGAACAGTTCACCCACTATCGCACCAATCCCAACGATTCAAATTCCTTGAGTTCAAACCGAGTGAGTTGTTTGATAGAAGATAGTTCAGGAGATGTGTGGGTAGGGACAGCTGACCAAACCCTCAATAGGATCATTTTTGATCAATCTGATAAATCAAATCAAAGACCACGATTTGTCCGTTACAAACACGATCCCTTCAATCCAGCCAGTTTGAGTGATGATCTGGGTAGTAATGATCTGTTTGAAGATAATTCCGGTTCTATCTGGATAGGGCATGATCATGGAGGACTTGACAAGTTTGATCCTACAACTGAAAGCTTCATCAATTACAAAAAAGTTCCCAGTGATATCAATAGTATCGATGATAATTTTGTCACTGATATTTATCAGGACCCACGGGGAATCCTATGGGTATCAACAGATGGAGGGCTAAACCGTATTGATCGTAACAAGGGGAGTTATCAATATTTTTCCCTAAAGGATGAGAGTCCCAGCTCAGATGCACCAATTATTAGCACGATTACTCCGGATTTGAAAAACACGGACATTCTGTGGATGGGCACATACCAGGGGCTCTATAATTTCAGCAAAAGCAAGGGGGAATTTAGAAAGTATCCTAATACTGGGTCCGCCGTTTACCTGAAACAGGATCAATATGGAAATATCTGGTATGTTTCCGGACACAGCGGTTTAAGCAAGTTTAACACGAGTGATCAATCCTTAATCTCTTACCATCATGACCCTGGAAATAATGGGAGCTTGAGTAGCGAAAAGGTGACTTATGTTTACATAGAGCCAGGAAAGGCAGATACTGTTATTTGGATTTGCGGTTGGAATGGTCTTAATCGCTTTGACACGCGTACTGAAGAGTTCAAACGCTACTTGTTTGATCCGAATGACTCCCTGAGTATTAGCCACCCTAAGGTATTATCAATTGCGAAAGATAAACAGGGCAACTTGTGGGCAAGTACCCAGAGTTCCTTGGATAAACTTGACCTGAAAACTGGAATTTTCACCCGCTACAGCCCTCCAGATACCAGAGATATAAGAGGTATTGGGAGCTTGACGCTTGATAATGAAGGTTATTTGTGGGAAGGATCCGATTATGGTCTCTGGAAATTCAATCCCCAGACTGGGGAATTTAAATGGTACGTCTACGAGGATGGTATCTCAGAAGGTGAAATAGTTGGACTCCTCTTCAATCAAGCAAGCGGTGAAATGTTTGCAAATGGAGAGCTGGGTTTCACAACTTTCTTCCCAGGTCTGCTCCAGGAAAATCAGAATGTCCCACCAATCGTTCTGACATCATTTAAAAAATTCAATAAAGAGGTGGTCCTGGACACATCCATTTCCTACATCAAACAGATCACTCTTGAACCTGATGAAAACGTGTTCTCCTTTGAGTTTGCTGCCCTCAATTACGTCAACTCTCAGCAAAATGAATACGCCTATAAAATGAAAGGTTTCGATAGGGACTGGATTAACACAATTGCATCAAAACGTATCGCCAATTATACGAATCTTGACCCAGGCGACTACACTTTCACAGTCAGGGGCTCCAATAATGACGGGCTTTGGAACGAGGCAGGCGCTTCAGTGAAGATTACAATCCTCCCTCACTGGTGGGAGTCGAATCTGGCATATTTTATCTACCTCCTGCTGTTTCTTGGAGGTGTTTATAGATATCGTAATTTTGAGTTGAATCGGGTAAAACTGCAGCAACAATATGAGATGGAACATTTTGAGACTAATAAACTCAAAGAAATAGATCAGGTAAAATCGCGCTTCTTTGCCAATATTTCTCATGAGTTTAGAACACCACTGACCCTGATCCTGGGGCCTATTCAAAAAATATTATCAAGAGCCATCGATTCTGACTCCCAGCAGGATCTGAATCTGATGCAACGGCAGGCCAAACATCTCCTGGATCTGGTTTCTCAACTACTTGACCTCTCTAAACTGGAAGCGGGCAAGATGAAAGTTCAAGTTTCTAAGCGTAATATTGTGCCACTGCTCAAAGGATTAGCACTGTCCTTTGCTTCTCTCGCCGAAAGGGATAATAAGACCTTGAGATTTGAAAATGATCTTGAGGACATCCAGGTTTATGTTGATAAAGAAGCCATCACGAGGATTATCAACAATCTTCTCTCAAATGCCTTCAAATTTACTGCTGATACTGGAAGTGTAGCTGTAGGTGTTAAAGTCCTTCCTGAAAGTGAATCATTTAATGCAGGGTCACTTGAAATAACGGTCACAGATAATGGCATAGGTATCCCGGCAACTCGAGTTGAAAAGATTTTTGACCGTTTCTATCAGGTTGATAATAGTGAAACTCGCGAAAGGGAGGGTACCGGTATAGGACTGTCTCTGACAAGGGAGCTGGTGGAACTGCATCAGGGTTCAATATCTGTGACCAGTAATGAAGGGGCAGGAACCAGCGTTATTGTCCGGCTACCCCTGGGTCGAGAGCATCTCAGACCAGATGAGATTTTAGATCTGGAATTGGAGGAAGCAGATGGAATCCTGGATGACCACCTAATTGCTGCTGATGAAATATCAGCTCCTGCAGAATCTCTCGTGGATGAATCCAAACCCATCTTGCTAATAGTTGAGGACAATATAGACGTTCGGAATTATGTCAGATCGGATCTTGATGAGCTTTACAATTGTCACGAAGCAGTCGACGGTGTTGCTGGTCTGGAACAAGCCCTGGAGCACATTCCCGATTTGATCATTTCTGATGTGATGATGCCCAGAATGGATGGGGTAGAATTCTGCAAGGAAATCAAGACGGATGAACGCACCAGTCATATACCAGTTATTCTGCTGACTGCAAAGGCAGACCTGGAGAGCAAGCTGGAAGGCTTGGAAACCGGTGCTGATGCTTATATCACCAAACCTTTCGAGACCCAGGAATTGCGGGTTAGGATCAAGAATTTGATCGAACAAAGGGAATTACTTAGAGAACGTTATCAGCAGGATCCCAATCTGGTTCCAGCTGGTCTCAACCTGTCCTCCATGGATGAACAGTTTCTGGAAAAAGCCAGCCAGATATCCAGAGACCACATAGATGATCTTGACTTTAATGTTGATGCTCTATCACGGAAAATATTCATGAGTCGTCAGCATTTGAATCGAAAGCTGAAGGCCCTGACAGGGAGAACGGCTGTCGAATTTATAAGAACCATCCGTCTAAAGAGTGCAGCAATCCTTTTGCGGAACCAACAGTCGACCATCGCTGAAATAGCCTATCAGGTTGGATATACCAATGCATCCCATTTTGCCAAAGCGTTTCACGAGGAGTTTGGTAACTCACCCTCAGATTATATGACACAGCATCAGGGCAGAGAAACGTAGTCACTCCACTTTGTCCCACCCAGTCCTTGAAAGCCTGACAGACTTGCCGGGATCGCTATAACTACAAGCCAACTTTGCGTTCTCCGCGCCCTTCGCGGTTAATAAACGCCCCCAGTCGATCCCTCCCAGATCCACAGTAAAATCCCTGGCGCACCACCAAAACCCCCGAAATGTTCCCAATTGAACAGCATGTGTTCCATCAGCGTCATTCAATCGAAGGCTCCAATTGTACCTTAACGTTGAGCAAAGTAATAAATATTGATGAACGAGTTATGATCAGCAATTGGATACTGATTGCGATCAAAGCTCGGATTTATTTCTTCTGATTTTAGGAATAAGTGTTTCGTTCAACACAAACAAAGGAGAGCGTATGCGACGATTTAATCTGACAATTATGGTTATAGCCAGCTTAATGGTTTTAAGCCAGGCGAGCCTTTTGGCCCAAACAGAGTGGGTCAAGGTAGATAGCTTGAATCCTGTCCTGACAATGGGAGCAGCTGGTCAGTGGGATGATCGATTTCTCACTGAATCTTGTATCATCTATGACGAAGCAGCCGGTGAGTACAAAATGTGGTATACCGCAAAACACTATGCTGCTAGCCCAATGAGGATTGGTCTGGCAACATCACCAGACCTGTTTACCTGGAACAAAGATACCGCAAATAATCCAGTATTGGAACCGGGACTTGCCGGGAGTCATGATCAAGCGCATGCCTTGGACCCAACAGTTATTTATGAGGATGGCATCTACAAAATGTGGTATACTGGCAAAAGCAGTTCAGGGATATGGAGCTGCTTGTATGCTGAATCTGATTCTGGTTTCGTATGGACCAGTCAAGACAGTATAAATCCAGTACTTGAAAGTGGTGAAGCCTCTGAATGGGACGATTATTTTGTAGGGTACAATACTGTCGTTAAGGTTGATAGCACCTACTATATGTATTATGCTGGAGCTTCCTCAAGTGTCGCAGATAATGAAATCGGTCTAGCAACCTCCACCGATGGTATCAATTTCACAAGATATTCAGGTAACCCTATACTCAGACCGGGACACACATGGGATGTTATCATTTATCCAGAAGCCGTGGTTTATGATGGACAACTCTTTCATCTGTGGTATGGGGGCGAGGGTGGTACTGAACTAGCTGGGGTTGGATATGCCTGGTCTGAAGATGGTATGAATTGGCATAAGTATCCTAATCCTGTTTTGGAAGCAGGTGAGGCAGGTGCCTGGGATGCACTGGCAGTCTGGCCGGGAGCCGTAATCATGGAAGACAGCACTTATCATATGATATATGAAACTGGAAATTTCAATACATGGCAAGAATTTGGTTATGCCTACTCAGTGGCTCAAAATATGTTACCTATTGCTGACGCTGGTACAGACATGACATTTACGGCCGATTCTAGCACTCAGATTATAAGTGTGCCTCTGGACGGGTCGGCCTCAGTTGATTATGACGGTTCTATCGTGTCCTGGGATTGGGCTTGGGAGGGTGGTAACGCTGAGGGGTTGACAGTTGATGCAGAATTTGCGGTGGGCAGCCACACGGTCACCTTGACGGTCACTGACGACGATGGTGAAACTGGGACAGATGAAATGGTTATTACTGTTGACCCATGGGTAGGTGTTGATCCTGAAATCACTCCCGCCTCATTTGCCATACACCAGAACTATCCTAATCCATTCAACCCAACAACAACCCTGAGATATGATCTACCAGAAACATCAGATGTGAGTCTGATCATCTATGATATTAATGGGCAAGAGGTTTTTGTTCTCAATAGCAGACATCAGCCTTCTGGTGCCTATGCAGTCACCTGGAACGGAGAGAATCAGCGGGGTCAGACAGCTAGTACTGGGGTCTATTTTGCCTGTCTTTCAGCCGGCACTTTCAGTAAGACCATAAAAATGGTTTACATGAAATAAGCGTTTGCAAGTCGCACTTGAGCCCCACTCTTCAAAAAGTCCTCCAGCGGGGTTCAAGCCGGTTGAACCTTATTGACAAAGGAGCTGGTATGAAGCATGAACTGTTTTCAATCAACGTGGTGAGTTGATCAAACAGTTTCTGAAATGCATTCCTATTCTCACCTAAGCCATGATCACTTGTTAATAGCAATTAAAATATTACATTCAGACACACCACATTCATTAAAGTGCAATATTTACTCCTTCGGATTCACGGAGCTGATTAAAATTTACTATAGCATAGATGGATGAAATTTTTGCGCTAAACAAGATCACTGTGGCGTCCACCAGATAAGAGGACTGTCATTATTCAAATGGATATTGAAGGTTTATTTGGTGGGACTTATGCCTTGAAGAAACAAGCTTGAATATATGGAGGTCCCAATGAGAGTTTCTGTTAGTGTCTTAATGCTATTGTTGTGGGTGAATCTTGGTTATTCACAAATCACGCATGAGTTTATTCAAAACGGACATACCGACTTTGGGGCGGCAGTTGGAGTAGCCGTGGGAGCAGATGGGACAATTTTTGTGGCTAACTTGGATGGAGGTCTTCGTGCCTATACATATAATAGTTCCTCCTTCTCCAATACAGCTCATATTGATAATGGAGGATACGCATGGGCAGTAGCCGTGGGAGCAGATGGGACATTATTTCTAGGTAATACTGATGATGGTCTTCGTGCTTATTCTTATGATGGTTCCTCTTTCACCAATACCGCTCACATTGATGATGGAAGTGAGGCTTATGGAGTCGCTGTGGGAGCAGATGGGACAATTTTTGTGGCTAATTGGGATGATGGTCTGCGTGCCTATACCTATGATGGCTCCTCCTTCACCAATACTGCTCATATTGATAATGGAGGCTATGCAATGGGCGTAGCCATTGGTTCTGATGGGACAGTTTTTCTGGCTAATGGTGGTGATGGTATTCGTGCCTATACCTATGATGGTTCCTCTTTCACGAGTACTGCTCATATTTATGATGGAGGCTTTGCATTTGGAATAGCTTTGGGAGCAGATGGGACAGTTTTTCTGGCTAATGAAGGTGGTGGTCTGCGTGCTTATTCTTATGATGGTTCCTCTTTCACGAGTATTACTCATATTTATGATGAAGGCTATGCATTTGGAATAGCTTTGGGAGCAGATGGGACAGTTTTTCTGGCTAATTATGATGATGGTCTGCGTGCCTATTCCTATGATGGCTCCTCTTTCACGAGTACTGCTCATATTTATGATGAAGGCTATGCATTGGGAGTAGCTTTGGGGGCAGATGGGGCAGTTCTTCTGGCTAATGAAGGTGGTGGTGTTCGTGCTTATTCTTATGATGGTTCCTCTTTCACCAACACTGCTCATATTGAATATGGTGGAAATGTAAATAATGTAGCTGTAGGATTTGATGGAACTGTATTTCTGGCTAATGAACAACATGGTCTCTGGGCGTACAATTATGACGGGTCCTCATTCACCAATACTGCCCATATCAATGATGGATATTATGCCCATGGGGTAGCTGTAGGGTCAGATGGGACAGTCTTTCTGGCTAATGAAGGTGGTGGTCTGCGAGCCTATAGCTATGATGGTTCCTCCTTCAACAATACTGCTCATATTGATTATGGAGGTTCTGCCCATGGAGTAGCTTTGGGAGCAGGTGGGACAGTTTTTCTGGCTAATTCTCATGGAGGTCTTCATGCCTATACCTATGACGGCTCCTCTTTCACCAATACTGCTCTAATCGATGATGGAGGTTATGCCCATGGAGTAGCTGTAGGGTCAGATGGGACTGTATTCCTGGCTAATGAGTCTGATGGTCTTCGTGCCTATTCTTATGACAGTTCCTCTTTCACTAATACTGCTCATATCAATGATGTAGGTATTGCCTGGGAGGTAGCTGTAGGGTCTGACGGGACGGTATTTCTAGCTAATTCTCATGGAGGTCTTCATGCCTATACCTATGATGGTTCTTCCTTTGCCAATATTGCTCATATTGATGATGGTGGTCGGGCCATGGGAGTTACTGTGGGTCCTGATGGGACAGTCTTTCTCGCTAATGAGTCTGATGGTCTTCGTGCCTATTCTTATGACGGTTCCTCTTTCACGAATACTGCTCATATTGATGATGGTGGTCACGCCATGGGAGTTACCGTGGGTCCTGATGGGACAGTATTTCTAGCTAATGGAAGAGATGGTCTTCGTACCTATTCATATCGAACCGTAGTACATATTTCCAATGAAACGGATTATCAACCCGAGAAGTTTCATTTACATGAAAACTACCCCAACCCATTCAATCCCATCACCACCATAAAGTACAGCCTGCCTGAGGCAGGCTCAGTACAGCTCTTGATCTTAAATATTTTGGGACAAGAAATCATGAAACTCCAAAATGAGGTTCAAGCCCC
>Ga0257118_1001043_pt1 | contig 19017 bp, 16 predicted proteins | sample SI112_150mmetaG_FD_190156 | JGI IMG/M metagenome (GOLD analysis project Ga0257118, IMG submission 190156) | Marine microbial communities from Saanich Inlet, British Columbia, Canada - SI112_150m | ecosystem: Environmental > Aquatic > Marine > Inlet | place: Canada: British Columbia | collected...
ATAGTACATTTATCGAGAGTACTGTTCTAAGGGGAGAATCTTGGATTAGTACAGTCACATTTGAGAATGGTGAAACGTCAAATGCTATTCTTAGTGGATTTACAATCAAAGATGGTTTTGCATTATTATGCTAAAACTATTCATTTCTGACATCACATTGTTTGTAGACAAAATCATTTTAAACGAAATTATTGGTTGGATTTAAATATGGATAATAATATCGATTAAGTAATTGTTATATTAATCATCATCGTCCATATCATCATCATAATTAAAAATTAAAAAAGGATATCTATGTTAAAGAATATTTCTTTCTATTTATTACTCATATTATTATTTTCAAATTATTTGATGTGTACTGAAACAAAATTTGTTGGGCAAAATGAATATAGATCCAGTGATAGTACTTGGTATAGATATAAAAATGATGTAAAAGGTAATCAAGTGGAACCATTCAGAATGATACTAAGAAAATCTAATGGTACAAAAGTTACTGGGAGTGATCTAAGTGCTTTGAGCATAACAAATGCAGAAATACAATCAGATACCCTTATTGGTGCATTTAATATTGTAACTATTGATACAACTGAGAATCCATTTATTTACGCCCAACGAGCAGATACGTCAAGTATTTTTAATTTTGTAGATTTTGATGATATAATTACTTCTTTCGCAACCCCCAATGACAATTATTTTAATAATGAGGAACAATGGGCATTATTATCTGATTATCTTGATCTGGAATCAATCTGGGATATTGAATTTGGTAATACACAAGTTGTTGTTGCCGATATTGATGGAGGACTCTTATACAATCACCCTGATTTAATTAATAATATTTGGGTTAATAATGGGGAATTACCTGAGGATTACACAGATTCCGAAAACGATACAAATGGCAATCAAATAATTGACATGCCAGAATTATTATCCATTATAAGTGATTGTAATGATGACTCGATTGTAAATATAGATGATATATTTTGTGATGATAATATTATAAATAATGTAGATGATGATCCAATTACTGGTAGTGACGCGGAATATATTGACGACGTAATAGGTTGGTCTTATGTGTCTGATTGGAGTGGAGAGAGCTACACATTTGTTCAATCAAATGATCCTAATATTTATATAAATATTAACAATAATCAAGAATATATTTACCCAAGTTATCACGGTACTAGAACAGCAGGTATTATCGCCGCAAGCACCAATAACCAAATTGGTATATCTGGTGTTGCTGGAGGGTGGAATGAGAATCTTGGTGTCAAATTGCTTATGGTTAAATTCACATATAAATCTAATACTGAAAATCAACAAATTAACTTTGCAACTGGTGCTGCACTATCAATTCAATATGCGATTGATAAAGATGCCGATGTCATCAACATGAGTTGGGGATGTCCTGAGGATTGGAATGTAAGCCACTATTTTTATCCAACAATTCAAGCTGCGTATGATGCTGGAATTGTGCTAATAGCAGCCTCAGGAAATAACTATTGGGGAACAGATACTTCATATCCTGCTGCTTGGCCTGAAGTTATAGGAGTCGGTGCAATAGATGATACGTATACTAAATGGGAAGATAGTTGTTATAATAGTAATCTTAGTGTTGTTGCACCTGGCGTTGATATAATATCTACCAATATTAACATAGATGATGAAATTCCTTGTATTAATGATGAAGATTGTCATGATGAGTACGGATCCAATACTGGTACATCATTTGCCTCGCCGCATGTCGCTGGAATAGCCGCACTTTTATTATTAGCAAACCCAGATTTGACTCCTTTAGAAGTAAAAACTGCAATTGAGTCCACTGCCATTCAGTTATCTGGTTATGAATTTGACGAATCTGATTTCAATAATGAAGTTGGTTATGGATTAGTAGATGGATTTGCCGCACTTAAATCCCTTTTTGACTCAGGAGATTTAAATCACGATTTACTAGTAAATGTTAACGATGTTGTATATATTGTAAATATTATCATACAGTCCTTGACTCCAACTAATTATGAAATGTGGGCTGGCGATTTAAATGAGGATGCAATAATTGATGTGCTTGATATTGTAATGATTGTCGATATTATAATGGGATCTTCAAGTGGGAGCTATCCAGATGGCACCATCATGTTCACAAATATTATTTCCGAAGTAAATCAAGATTCAAGTTACTTAGATATCTGGATAGCCTCAGAAACCATTGTGGATGGAATAGAATTAGAATTAGATGTTGACTCATTTGGTTATAAAGCAATTGGTATTGATTCTACCAAGTATGTTAAAGACATGGCATTTACCTCCAAGATATCAAGTGATAGTACCTCAGTAAAATTTATTATATACGATACCGGGGGTGATTTCCTCGCAGATAGTTCATTTGGAACAATTGCAAAAATCTGGTTGACAGAATCAGGTACAACTAGTTCACCTGATAGTACAGATTTCACTAAACAAGAATTTGTAAATATGGATAGTAGCGGCAGCTATATTGATCATGAATTTGGATCACTGTCTGATTTCAAATCTTTCATTTGTGATATTGACAGTACATACTGCTACGGATGCACTGACGATGAAGCTTTGAATTACAGCCCCGTTGTCACCTATGATGATACTAGCTGCGTATTTTTGCTTGGAGATATGAATGCTGATGAAAGTCTTACAGTTGCTGACATTGTTCTCATGAACGGCATTATTTTAGAAATTATTACCGCTACTGCCTATCAAGAATTTGCCGGAGATATGAATGGTGATGGGGAAATTGATGTAGCTGATACAGTAATTCTTTTAGATATTATCATGTCCCAACGATCAATGGACAGGGATGGTGGTGAAGGTAAAATTCTAATTTCAAAGGAAGTCAATCCGATTGGTGTCCTTGAAGGTGAAGATGCCTCTTTGAATATTACTCTTTATAATGAACCCATTATAAGGGCTATGCTTGTAACCATTGATCTTGAGGAGAATTATCAGGTTTCAAGTATTAATATGGGTGAAAGAACAACGCTAATGGATGTCCAACACAGGATTTTTGACAATGATTCAAAATTGTCGTTTATTCTTTATAGCATTAACGGATATGACATTGAAGCAGGTTTGGGACCCATCTTAGAAGTAGGATTGCAGTCAAGTAATTTAGGAAGATACTCTCAATCAAATGATGGTGAATTTAGTGAAATCCAAATTGCCAGCTTAGACGCTGAACTTCTTGAGTTTAATGTATTGTTATCTGATGAAATGGCTAGTATAGTTAACTCTGGTAGTCTTCCTTATGTTATTCCTACAATGTATTCATTGCACCCTGCATTTCCAAATCCTTTCAACCCAATCATAACATTAAGTTATGACCTTCCAATGAGCGGACAAATATCCTTGACTGTATATGATATGATGGGAAGTGAGGTGACTCAGTTAGTAAACTCACGAATGGAAGAAGGGTATCATTCAATCCAATGGGATGCCTCGTCATTCTCTTCAGGAGTCTACATTGTTAAACTTGTTGCAGACGATTTTACACAAACTCAGAAGATCGCTCTAGTGAAATAATCGAAACTTTCGACAACAAACCCTCAGTAATAGGGCTTCAGCTTAACTGTTGGAGCCCTTTTTTACTTAAAGAAAAGAACCAGCTACTGCCAGTTCTTTCCTCAACCTAGGCGATACTTTTTATCAAATCCCGAATAGCAGCATAGGTCCCGTAAACAATAGCAAATTTCATCCAGAGTTCTAAAAAGTATTCGGGCAGTCCTGCATACCAAGCTGATCCTTGATCAACAGGCATCGCAATCCCAACTTCCTGTTCAGCAGTATCTTCCTGGTTTACCTCAAATCCAATTCTCATGGTGAACTCCTTTCTTTTGATTTGTAACGAGTATAATCGGTTTCATGAAAACCAGATCCTTTAAAGACAAATCCACATGACTTTATCTGCCTTTCCATTTCGAGCCGACAGTATGGACATTCCGGTAGAGTGTCATTTACCTGTGAAACTTTATTTACAGCCAGCCCACATTTTGGACAGGCAAATGTATAAACTGGCATAACTCCCTCCTTTCCTTTATTAAATTAATCCCTTATCAGCAAAGGATAAAAATTCCCCGCCAGGCACAACAATTATGTGATCATGAAAGTTGATATCAACAGTCTGAAGAGCCTTCTTAATCTTCTCAGTAATATTCCTGTCATCTGATGATTCTATCTTATTTCCGCTAGGATGATTGTGACCAACAAGAACAGCTGCAGCATTTTCTTTTATTGCGAGCCGTACAATCTCTCTTGGATAAACAACCGAGCAAGTTAACGTTCCTTCAAAGAGAATTTCGGTATGAATCAGCTGATTTCTGCCATTAAGCAACATCACCACAAAACATTCACGTTCGGTAATTCTTTTACCAATAAATGCCGTGAAATGTTTAGCAGCTGTTGCAGAGTCTGAGATGATTTCACCTTCTGGAACTGAAAACCTTTTCCTGTATTCAAGTTCTAAATCAGCATCTGATATCTGGTCCCTCATACAACCCCCTTTATTCCGTTACTACTTGCCAACAATTTAACCGATTCATAGATTGATTTCTGTATCTGTCTATCCTTTACTTTTCCTGTTATCTTCAGAAGTTCTCTTGTGAATGCGTCGATTGGAGCTGGTTTCAGAAATCCTCTTTGTCCAGCCTGGATGAATATCGTTGTTGCAACAGCGGTTAACTGCTCTGATTTCATTTGCTGATCGCCCAGTTTTTCATTCTGCACAAGAACCTGCTTATAGATATCGAACCAGGCTGCAGATAGAAACTCACCTGAATAAATCATAACCTTTAATCCTTTCTGGTAATTTTATCTTTGTAGCAGTCTCACGAAAGACAACTGTATTTACTTCACCTAATTGTCCCTTCACCTGATCAATCTGCTCTTTTAACTCAAGATATTTCTGTACGAGTCCATCTGGAATATTTTCTCTTGCAAGACAAGCTGCAAACTCATCGTCAGTTAGTTTACGTGGATCGGAATATTCTTCAAATGTATCTGCCATCTGGTCCTTTACAACGGTCATCCTTTCATTCAGAAAGAAGAGATCTTCCTTTAACTTTGTAGCGTCGATTGATATATCATCCAAAAACGGTGTGGTTTCAACTGATTCCATTTCAGAAAAGTCTTCAGATAAACCATCAACATTGATCCCTATGTCTGAAACAAACTCAGCAGTATTCTCGTCCATAAAAAGCTTCATATTCTGTGACGAAATATCCGTCATTGGACTGTAATCCCTTATCTTGTTTCTATGGGCAAGAACAGTGTCTTCAAATTTCTTTGTCAATGAAACATCAGCCACAGCTTCATGGTTAGAGGGCGTGAACACTTTCAATATCTGTTTCTTTCCAAAGGGATCAGACTCACCACGAAAGTTTCTTGTCAAGTCCTGTGAATAAAAGAGCAGCGGTTTATCATTCTTGATGTCTCTGCATAACTTGATCTTTGCGACGGTATAATTCTTTTCATCATCCAAGCAATCCATTTTAAAATCTTCAACATCTCCCTCAATCTTTTCAGGTGTATTTATAATAAGATTATTCTTCATCTTCCCTCCTTTCCTTTATTTCTTTCCGAACTTTTTAATTGATTGGTCACATACTTTGTTAAATCCCTTCTTACTGCAATACCCTTCCAAACAATGGCCGTTATTTTCATCTAGTTCAATGGGCTGAGCCTTGTATTTACAATAGTCAAATAGTTTGCCTTCCTTCTTGAGATAATCTTCATACAGTTTGAAGAACTCTGGTAGGGTGACTTTAGATGTCTTGGAATACTGGACATATCCTTCAGCGATTTTATCTACCAGCGTATCGAAAACCTCCCTATTACTTATGGACCTTAACCACTCCGGCAACATGTTGCTTGAACGGATCTGCTTCCTTACATCACCAATGTCCTGCTGATTATGTGTACCAGTATTAACCTTCAATCTGTTAATCATTTGGGGAGATGGAGTCAGATTCACTCTTTTAACTGCCTGCCCCGGAATAGAAGTAAAACTGAGTTCCGACAAGAAGTTATTCACGCCAACGATGATATCATTCAAAACGCCAAGAGGTTCGCCTATCGTCGGTTGTACAACTTGTTGTTTCTTCTGTTTGAATGGTTCATCCAGAAGGGATAATTCCAGATCATCAAGATCAATCTCTAAATTGTCAGGGACTATAAATCCCACCTCGGCAATAAGATGTTTTCCCTTCTTCGATCCGGTGATAACAGGTAAACTGGCGTGTCCAGGTATAAAGCCATTATCAAACTGAACCTTCCATTGGCGAGTGAGTTGTAATTCTGGTTTTTCCTTCTTCAGCTTGTCCAACCATTGGTTGACAGCGTCTCTGATCTTTGCTGTTATCATATCCCTGTAACTATTCATAAACCCTCCAAGGCGGATACTTCGTCATCATCCTGATTGTCGTATTCATTAAATACAATGTCAACTTCGTTGGAACCACATTCCTTACAGCTTATCTCTCGAAGTGAGCTGTTTTCTGTTAACTTCTCGCTCATAGACTCTAGTGGTCTTAAATGTATGATTGACAAAGTATCGTCTTCATTAAATTTGAAAGTTGTAGCTACCCACAATGGGAGTAGGAATTCATCGCTCTTTGTACAGCACTGGCAAATTATCTGCATGTTTTTTCTCCCTTCTAAGTTCTGTAAATTCTTTATGGTTTGCTAATAACTCCTTATCAAGTGATTGATGTCTGTTTGAATGCCAATGACTATATGGTTTTGTTACTTTCTTTGAACCACATCTGGCACAGCTTATATAATTATTTTGATAACCTTCAGATTCCGGATCCCAGATGAGTGCAGCACCATTTTGTTTTATCACATACTGCACAATATCATTCAGATTGTCTCTGAGCATGGACTCGCTATAATTAAAGTCTTCAAACTTTGTATCCTGGACAACCAGTTGTCCGTTACCCGCTTTTAACTCTCTCAACGTTTCAACATCCACCTCAAAATATGTGTAATTCCAACAATCGTGGCATATCAACTGCACAAACAACCTCCTTTCATAAAACAAAACAGGCAGAGATTTTATTCCCTGCCTGCTAGCATTGTTTATTTTGTATTTGCTTGATATTCAGTACCCAAGATCCTTCTTAATATCCGTAAGGTTCAAATCATAATGAGCCATCACCTCAGTTAGACCATTATCATAATTCGGGCAATTGTAAATGCATTCTTCATCATCGATAGCTCCATCTTTATCTGTTATGCATTCGGTACACATTTCAAGAAGGTAATCCTTCTTAATAAATTGCCCGCACGAAAAACATCCAGGACAGAAGTTATAGGAACAATAATCATACACCCTGCCTTGCAAGTCCAAAGACTGATCTTCATTACAATTTGCGCACCGAAATCGAGGTTTGCCTTCCCATCCTTTTTCAAGAAGTCTATTTACATTGTTCTTTATTACATTCATGACTCGATCAGAATAAGATTTCAATAGTTCAACAGAGACACAACCGGATTCTGATTTGAGAAGATGTTTTAGTTTAAGATCTATCTGGAATGCATTCGCATTACCGCAGTACGTACAATACAAATTATCTTCTAAAAATCTTCGTTCTTCAGGATTATATATCCGGACTGTTCTTGACATGGTTCTTCTCAACAATATCGGTAATGAGTTTGGTCAACGATCCGAGCGACTGGGCGACATCAACTGCAGTTTGCAAAGAGTCTGAGACTCTTGCTTGTTTCGTTGTTCGGATTGTCTGCTGGATAGATGACGATAGCAAATAAACATTAGCTGCTAAAACGACGCCGTTAGAAATTACCGCCGCTGTTTGGGCAATCGCCGGACCGTTGAATCTTATACGGAGCTTCACATCACTCATGGGTCTTATAACAGCCCGGGAGTAATAGACAGTGAACTACTCGCGTCAAAACAAAGACAAGTCCCACCGTTACAAGTATTTCCTTGGCAATATCGATTGTCGTTTTATCAATAACCACATCGCCATTATCTTTCTTTTCCAATTTCTTCTCCTTCTCCTTGAATTTTAAATGTATTTATCATTCGAATGGCACCATCAAGTAAGGCTTGTTGCCGTTTATATTTAGCAAAATCTCTCAACATAACAATTCCAGAAATAGTAATAGTAGTGCCTGCAAACAGGACGGTAAAACCTATCAGAATGTGTTTTAAAGAGACATCGACTGTACTTGATGGTGCTGCCTTGGCAGGGACCTTCACGTTATTGCTACTAGTCCTGCTCGACTTCGGGTCCATCTTCTCCGACTGTTTGGCGAGAATCTTTGGCCTTATTGGTCACAGTCTCTGTGATTGTCACAATCAGTGATAATGCCTGCAAGATTATTGTTCCTGCCTGTACGAATTTTCCGGCTTTCAAAATAATTGTTGCCATGAGTATTTCCTTTCTTCATTAATTAATTTATGAGTTGTTTCGTGGACTACCATTCTTATACCGAAAACCATAATATTTGTACATTTATTAACTAGTATTATCTCTTTTACAAGGTAGGCTATTTGATTATATATATTGGATATACAAATCTAAAGATGATAATTTCATTTAGATATCAGCCAGAAATTATTATATTTAAAAGAAGGTAGGTACTTCCATTAAAACTTCAGCAATACTTGATATAACCACTCAAAAAGAATTTGATTCACTTCATAATACCATTTTAACAGCTAAAGACTTCCTCGCGAAATCATGGTTTGTATTCGCAAGTAGCTTAAAAGAATTGAAAGAAAAGATGGAAGATGTTGGTGACAGGCAAACCAATTGGCGAGGGTACTTGGATGTTGACTCGTTTGAAGATTATTGTGAAGATAAATTAGGTATAAGTGTCAAAACTGGGTATGGTCTCATATCCTCGTATTCTAAATTGATACTTGAACAACCAGTGTATTTAACAGATCAAAAACTTATCCCACCTTCTGAAACAAAAGTCCGAATTCTTGGAAATAAAAAACTGAGAACAATTGAAGATGACTCCCCTAATTCATATAATAAGATAAAAGAAATGATTTTTAATCCTGATTATAGTCGTCGGGAAACAGAAGCAAAACTTAATGAAATTTATGATAGAATCATTTATGATGAGGATGATATCGAAGAAGATTTAATTGAATATGACCCTCTAAAAGAAAATGTCAGACAATATTTGAAGGGAAAAGAAGATGCAATCTTGGGCACTATCCGAGAAAATAACCAGTCGAAATTCTCTGGATTATTAAATGGATTGTACGATCTAGGACAAAATGAAAATTCTACCCGGGTAGAATCTACAGAAATAAAACGGATTGTTATCACAAACACTGCGAAGGATTCAGCATATGCTGATGAAGTAATTGAAAGAGCCAGAAAACTTAATCGTAAAGTTGAGGTATCCTATACAGGTACTGGGAATAATGATACAGATATACTGGTTTTCCCATCGCAACTTCAAGGTGCAGAAAATTACTGGTATATGAAAGAGACATTATTTGTACGAGAAAGAAAAAGTCCCTTCATTGAAACTTTCCCATCCCCCGGTGACATAGTTGAAAATTTGAATACAGCTTTAAAACTTGGATTTCACTGCAGATCAACATGTCAATATTGTTATCAGCAAAAAGCGCCGTATCCATATCAAGAAATTTTCACAAACTTTGATAAGTTAAAGGAAGAGATAATCTATGAACCTTTTGTACATCGGGCAACCCTTGTTATCTGGAGCATGATTTCATTCCTTACAAAAACAACATTTACCAGGATCCCAAATGAATTAGATAAATCTATAAAAAAATTTAGAGCAAGTGCAATAAAGGCGGGAATATTAGATGACAAAGCTATGATACAATTCTTGTCAGAGAATATTACTCAAGTGCTTATTGATTGTGAAATTGATTTCAAGGAAGATCATCTTAAGGAAGAAATTGCCAAAATTCCGACATATTATGAGATGAATAAAAAGACCCCACTCTGGTTGTGGGTGTCAGAATACTCAGATATACTTGCTATTGAACCAATAGCCAAACAGATGGAATTTATATTTACAGAACTTTTGCCCAACAATCCAGAAGTAAATTTCATGGTTGCCACAAAATCCGTTGATGAATGTTTTATGGAGCATGATGGTCAGAATCGAATCATGCTAAATATGAACTTGAGTCCTGAAGAGGTCATCAGCAAATATGAGCCAGGCACATCGACACTCGATAAAAGATTAGAGCTAGTTAAAAAATTGCAGGATAAAGGTGGATACATTCTTAGGCTGAGTTTTGAGCCCATGATATATTTTGATGGGTGGCAAAAAGCCTATAAAAGCCTGATAAAAACGGTTTCAAAGAGTATCGATCTGGCTGCAATTCCAGCGATCGTACTGGGCTCAATTCGGTTACGTACCGGTCTTGAATCTGAAATTGTGCGCAATTATCCCTGGACGGATCTATTCGAAGATGAAAAAGCTTGGGTTAAAGCAACAAAGGAAGATAAGCGAGGTCGCTACACAGAGGAAATACGAATTGCTCAGTACCAACTCATGATTGATGAATTGAAAAAACACACAAAAGCTGAAATCATCTTAGGCGCCGAGTACCCTGAGATGTGGGGTTGGGTTGGACTTGATAAGGATAAATTTATGAGCGATAAAGTTTATCAATACAAAAACTAAACGCAAAAATAACATGCCAAAGACTACCGTACCGTTTATTTTTAATCACCAAGAAATTGATAATCAATTTAGAAATCAATGCCGGTGGCTGTTTCACGATAAATTGGGGATGGAAGTTGACTCATCACTGGAATTTAATGTGCCCGAGGATTTAAATGATTTCAGAAAGCATAATCTTACATTAAAAGCCAATCTCTATCTAAAGTGGATTGGATCTAAAGATACTTTGACTCTGAATTTCCCAGCGCCGTACCATGGAGTATTCGTCCTTCGGTCGCATGACTATTCACAGTCAAAGTTAAGATATTGGTTCCCAAATTTAATTGAAAAACAAGGCAAGTGGTTAATTCGAAATCCTGATTGTAATTCTAAACTGACCATGAAAATTGGATTTCCACAAGGTGGTTCAGATAAATACCCTTTTGAATCAAAATCAAAAAAGAAACAAAAACCACTAAAACTGAAATTAATCCACCTTGATGAAAACGGGTATAAAATCATCAATGGCTCAGAGGTGCAGGCTTACCGTGAGACATATGAAAATGAGTATCGCAAAGCCTGTAAAACCGAACAAGTGTATGATAAACAAGGTCTGCAACATCTTCGATTATCTACATATAATTCGTTTATTGTAGAAAGATTCCTTATTGAATTATATAGAGTAATAGGTAAAAATCCTGATGAGAAAATCAATAATATCTTATCAGTAAATAAACCAATTAATGAAGAATTACAAAGTAAACTTTGGTCTTATTTACTTGATAAAGAAAGAAATCTTTCCTGGAAACTATTTCCTACACGTAGTTTAATTAGATCTGGAGTACTAAAGCTATTCGATCCGCTAAACAACGTAGATGCTGTATCATTATTAACTTCTATAAGAAAAATTCGAGCCGATAAATCATATTCTCCAATAACACATCAAAACCATCCAAGTTATCGAAACAAAATTTGTCCCATTGAGACACCAGAATCGGCTGAGGTTGGGTTGACAATGCATTTGGTTAACGGTGTAGAAACAGACGTCTGGGGAAATTTCTCTCCTATTGCAGGTGATGAAGATAGTTATTTAGGATACGCAGCTTCCCTTGTCCCCTTCTTTCAACACAATGATACAGTCCGTACGATGATGGGAGCTAAAAATTTAAGGCAAGCAATCGACATTACTGGATCAGTGGAACCAATGATTAAAACGGGCTGTGAAAAGAAAGTCACTAATCTTATCTCACCAATTGTCAACAAAGGATTATTGCCGAATCGTTTTTCTATATTTTCCCCTGGTATACCTTTACTAGTGGCCTATATGCCTTGGTATGGTTACAACTTTGAAGATGCGATCGTTGCTAATCAGGATTTAAGGCTAGATGGAAATCTGACATGGGAAAAATTAAATTACTTTGATGCATACTTGAAACCGGGATTGAAACCCGTATTGTCTCACTTTGATGATTTAATAAATAAACCAATTATTAGTGGTAGTACAGTTGTTGAGGTTGAAAAAGACGGGAATATTTTTGCATTTAAGCATACCTCAAATATTTCAGGAATTTTACAAGACGTAAAATATTATAGCCATGAAAACCCAAGATGTGGTGGTAAAATAGAATGGACAGTAAAAGAATCCATACCTTTTCAAGTCGGTAGCAAGTTAATGGCCAGGTATGGTAATAAGGGTGTGGTTGGAAAATTCGTCAATCCAGAAGATATGCCCAGATTACCAGATGATGAAAGACTCCCTCCTGAGTTAAGAAACCGTCCAGTTGATCTACTTCTCAATCCACATGGTGTTATTTCAAGGATGAACCTCGGTCAACTTTTGGAAACTCAATATACATTGGCAAACAGTTTAGGATTCAAGTTGCCTCCCAACCTTGGGACACAATTTATTCAGCATGACCATCATGAGCTAATCAAATTCTTTGACAAAACTCCCCCATTCAATAAATATGGTAAAATCCCATTAGAATTTGGATCTGGAAAGCAAACTAAATCACCTATTACAGTAGGGTTTCAATACTTTTCAGTACTTAAACAAATTCCATCAAAAAAAGCACATGCAAGACGAGGGTTATCAAGGATTACGCCATATAATACGGTTACCGGACAGCCCGTAGAAGGAAAGAGAAGAAATGGAGGTCAGAGAATTGGTGAAATGGAGTTGTGGGCGCTGGCTGCACATCAGGCAAACAATATCATAAGGGAGATTCTTACTCATAGATCTGATCCCGCATATAAAGAAGATGAAAATTATGTTTGTCAAACCACTCAAGCAATTCAAGATCATCTATTTATGCTTGGCTTTCAATTTGACACAGATGGCAATGTAGAAATTGTATCTGATAATGACATAGTTGGCAAAGGTGAAAAAATACTTAACTCAGGGACAAGAACAACTTCCAAGTATTCACAATTCAAATGTCAAAAATGTGATTACATTCCTTTAATAAAAGAAAAGCTAAAATCAACAAAAAAGTTAAAAGGTAGGGATGAAATACCCATAGATATTGGCTCAATATTCTCTTCATTAGGTTATAAAATTATTCATTCGGAGGATAAAATATTTACAAAACCTCCAAAAGGTAAATTGGTCAAGGATAAAGTTAAAATACAAACTAACAAAGGGGAGATAATCTTAGAGGTCTCAGTTCAACCCTCAATGATTTCAGTAATATTTCATATTGAAGATGAAATCATATTATCCCGAAATAGGATCGATAAGAAATTTAAAACTAAGGATTTGCTAAAACTGAATGTGCGATGTCCAAAACACACTAGCAAAGATTTACTTGCCATTAATCCAAAAACTGAAGTATTGGTAGAAAAAGGTGGATTATACGACCCTGAAATATTTGGTAGCGCAAACCCTATGAATCCTAGCACTGGGTGGGCATATATAAAATTTGAAAAGGAGTTTAAACATCCGCTCCTAAATGATCACAAGTTGTCTTGTTTGCCTATTCTTCCTTTAAAATACAGGTTCTGTAATGACTTTTCATTTGCTAAAGATGAGGAAGAAAATGAAATTACATCTATATATTGTAAGTTAATTGAACATTCCAAAGACTGGAAAGAAAACAAAAGCTCAATTAATTATTACATCAAAAAGTTATTCTACAATGTAAAAGATAGAATTTTTGGAATGAAGGGTAAAAGTAAATATGGGATGATTCGAAGGCATGGACTCGGTCGAAGAATTGACTTATCAGCTCGACTTGTCCTTGTTCCCGATCCGACACTTGAATGGGATGAAGTAAGTATTCCTTCTAGTATAGCATCTGTTTTATTTGGGCAATTCGCATATGAATTTACTTCAAACAGTGAGGTGAAATCATATTTAAAATATTGTCATTCAGTCTTAAATACTTGCCCAGATGAAACAGATGCTATTGTAGCTATAACCAAATATTTTGAGAAAAATAATGTCAGAGTACTTGTCAATCGAGCACCATCATTACACAAGTATAATATATTGTCATTTACACCAATTGTTCATCCAATAAATGATGGTTTGGTGGTCAAATTAAATCCAATTGTATTCAAGGGATTTGGGGCAGACGCAGATGGAGATGAATTAAGTATTCATGCTCTAATCAATCCTGAAAGTATAAAGGAAGCTGAGGAATTATCGGCTAATAATTTAAATAACTTATTATCCGTGGCAGATGGTAAACCTGTAATTGATTTTGATCAGGACTGGGTTTTAGGAAATTTTTTGATAAACAAGGAATCCAGGAAAAGTGGCTTAAAACGATTCGAAAAGAACCTACCACCCAAAGATACAATTTACCGTGATACCATTCTTACTGAAATGAGATCATCATTTAAGGAGGTAACGGAAGGTGGTGTTTCATTTAGTTTTCTTGAACTATTGGATATGCCCTGTGATGAAAATAAAATTAAACAAACACTTGATGAAGCAGATCTGGAGAAGATAAATAGTGACATTGAGAAGATCGTAGATCGTAGGATTAAAGAAACAGTCCACAATCCCAAATTACCTGGTTATCATTTTTCAGCAATGGCACAAAGTGGTGCAAGAGGAACGAAACAAACCCGTCAAATTCTTGGAGCCAGAGGTTATCTATCACCAGGGCAGACTGGGTTTAACGCAAAACCTGATGATTATAAAATTCCTGAGTCACTTGTGAACGGTATGTCTATAGAAAGCGCTTATTGGTCCACATTCAACGCTCGGAGTTCCATGATAGATAAAAATATGGGGACATACACAGCTGGATATTTTTCAAGACGATTAATTTTAGCACTATGGCCTTGGCATATTGTTAATGGTGATTGCGGTCAACCCCCTATCGAAAATTGTCAATTTCTTGATCAGCGAAAAATATGCTCAAAATGTTATGGAGTCGATGTTCCTGAAAATTATCCCGCTGGGTTAATTGCGGCACAATCATTAAGTGAGAGATGTACTCAGTTATCAATGGCAAGTTTTCATACTGGTCAAAGTGCATCACCAATCCAAGCCGTTGAAAGTATCATCAATAATAAAAGTCTTTCATTATCAGAATTTATAGATCGACTTTCTGAGATTTCTGCTCTGTCAGAGTTACACCACTGGCATTTTCAAGTTATTTGGATAGCTATTCAAAAAATGGATGGATCCGGGATTAATAGTTTCATGAACCAAAAAGATTCTTCATTTTCAGGAATTTCAGGATATAGAGTTTTCAAAAATCTGGAAGATGGTCTTGTAATATCCAAACCCAATAAATCATTTAATAACCATCCAAATAATCAAATATTATTAAGTAACTGGGGAAATAAATAATGCAAAGTCGAACTCAAATCCAAGGTCAAAACCAATCTAGGGAACAAAAACATGTTCAAAGTAGGGACTGGAAACGGCTTCATTCCCGTTCAATCTTACACCAAAGACAATTAGTATCGGGTGAATTAGAACAAGAATTAGATCATCCTGAGGAACAGAATAATGATCTTGACCCTGATTGCTTTGAAGATCATTTCGACGATGGTAAGGATTCTTTGTATTTTGAAGTATTTAATGAGTCAAGTGATAATTCTCCCTCGTTGGTTTTAGATTTTGATAATCTACATCAAATCTCCATTCTTAAAGATAATTCCAATACTGATTATTGTTATTACGATCCACCAGATTGGATGGTAAACAATGTGATTAAGGAGTACAGAGGGCAAATGAAGTATACTATTGATTTCATTTATAGTCTTGTGAATTATTTCAACAATGAGCAGCAAAAGTTTCTAAATAATCCAACGCCGACTAATTTTCATTTTGATGGGAAACTTGAAAGAGAGCCATTTTTAAAAGCTGTTTCAAAATATGGTATCAAATTAGATAAAACTAATTTCAGCGTACTACAAAAAGATATATGGTTTATCTGGCCCGATAAATCATTCTGTTTATACTCAATATTTAAATAAAATTAGGGAAATGATGACAAAAATAGATACACAGGAACTTTCAGATTATTTTTACAAATTAATAAATAATATTAGTAAAAATATTCTCATTCTCAGACAGCTAACACAGAGCCATTTTTTACATATATTTGGTACCGCAGATTCGAATGGAAATTGTTTAATGGATACGAATAATGCAAAATGTGTTACCGTTGATGAAAAGGACAGTCATACTTTTACTTGCGAACTCAAATTACCCATTAGATGTTTAGTCTTCATAATTTGTGATAAATTTACTCGACTTGTTGATTTATCGTGCGGTCAAGGTACTAGTTTGCATGACAGCGCAACAAATTCTGATTTGTTTGTATTGACCAATATTAAGTCACCTGTGACAATCAAAGGTAACCTAATATCATCATTTCAAAATGAAGTGAAAAAACGGATTATATCAGATTCTGATTTAGTAAATCTTCTAATTCTGTTTATTCAAAAAGAAAGTGTTAGCAAGGGATATCCTCTTAATTTTGCTAATGATAATGTACCTACTAATGAATTGATAGAATATCTCGATGGAAATTTTGCCATTAGATACACAATTGGAATGAGTTTTCTTGAATCTTATACTGGGATTGCGAAAGAAAATCTGCAAAAAAGGAAAGTTTTGGATTTAATTTTTTCAATTCGGGAGTTGTGGAGAATGGAATTAGAAAAGCCCAAAACACTAAATATTCCAGAATTTGGTGATTTCTATATTGAATCGGAGGATGAGTTTGCCAATTCTCATTTTGGACATGCAAAGTATGGAAAATTAAAAGATACTATTAATTTAAAACACTTAATTTCAAATCCAATTAAGGAATTAATAATTCAATTCATTTGTAGTTTAGATGATTATAAATTTATTAAATGTATGTACCCTGGATCGTCAATTTCCCATAATTATTTTAGTGATAATGTTAATAAAGTTATTCAATTAAAATCTACTGAAATGGCTGATGTTTATCAAAAAGTGAAAATGTATTGTAAAGAAAAGCGTATTATCATTTTGGGTGATTCAGGCGTTGGAAAGCAGGGAATTGCAGAATTGATACATTTCAACTCAAAAAGAACTAGTGATTTTATCCCCTCAAATGTTGGCGGAGTGTCACGTGAAGCTCAAGAAAGTCAGTTGTTTGGGATTGAGGGTGGAGTTTTCACTGATGTCCCTGAAACTCAAATTGGAGACATTGAAAGAGCTCATAAAGGTACACTATTCCTTGATGAAATAGGAGACATTGATCCTGACCTACAAGTAAAATTACTAACATGTATCGAAGAAGAATATTTTCGACGTGTAGGTGGAAAAGAAAATATTGATGCTGATTTTCAACTTGTCTCTGCAACAAATAAAAATATTAACGAAAGAGTTAAAGAAGGGTTCATGAGAGAAGATTTCTTTGCACGTATAGCAGGTGTAGAAATATTTATCCCTCCGTTGAGATATCGAAAAGAGGATATTCTACAATTGGGTTATCATTTTTTTACAACTCAATATAAAGAATTTGAAGATTTTAGATTTAAACTTACTCCTAATGACTTCTTGATATTAACCCACCGTGACTGGAAGCGAAGTAACGTTAGGGATTTGAAAAACCATATTAACAGAGTTGTTGCTTGTCTTAACTTTCATTTCAATAAGGCCAATCAAGTACCGAAGGATATGTTTATCTCTGCGTTAAAGGATCAATCATTGACTAGCATTATTACAGATCCTTTCCAAATTTTAAATGAACTACAATTTTCTTCTATCAAGGCTTTGATTAATGTCAAACTTGAGAATATTTCTTGGGGTTTGCCTTTGGCTGCAAAAGAGACAACTATGACTGAATCTGAGTTTAAAAGTACTTTTCATACGGCATTAATTCTCCTTGGATCACAATTTGATTTTAATACTAAGATGATCACCGTTAAAATATTAACAATCTGTGAAGTACCTAACATGGGATTCACAATAAAAATACAAAATTTTATTGATGAACGATATAAGGCTATCATCAAGGCGAGTGAAGAAAAAGATATAAAACTATATCACAAATTAAAGATCGACCAAAATATTATTTTAAAATTGAAGAAGTTAAGAACCGATCTATTATAAAAATTCCACATGTTATTTCGGATAATAACTATAATTCCATAGGCTCAATTACAATTACCACAACCTAATAGGTCTCATATTCCTATAGAACTCTGCAGTTCTTAACCAACCTCATACATTTAATCATTACATCTTTCCACGAGGGGGATTGATAGTCTCAAGCCTACAATAATACATTTTATACAAATTTTAATCAACCAAAAAGCAGTTAAAAATAATTCCCATTTTTAAAAAGTGTGCGAATTTCATACATAGGATGAGAAGAATGGAATTTTTGAATCATAAATTTCCAGAAATCCAATATTCTCATAGTGGGTAGGAAATTTTCCTACCTTTAATTCTAATTCATTATTACGTATCGAATCCAGCAAAGCTTTGATTCATTAATTTGAATCATTGGTTGGAAACTTAACCAATATCAATATGATTATTGGTCTGGCCAATACTCCTCACACTCCTCCTGAACTCATATCAAACTTATTAGCATTGATTTCAAGACGAAGAGGTAATGAATTGCAAATTCCTTAAAATATAAAGGAAACAAATGAAAACAAGTAAAAGCCGTGCATATGACGGTACGAAAAGGCCATCGTTACTGATGGTAGAATCGTTAGTTACCATCAACTCAGCTGAAACTCAGTTAAATAAAATCAACTTGCGAGGGAAGTATCTTCTTGCACGGCATGCGGAACTTGCTTCTCAATCTGGAAAAACAGATGAAGTGAAAGATCTTTTGAAGTACCAGAAAGAAGATAAAGGAATCGTCGAGGAACTTGAAATTTTGAGATCTGCTAAGGAGATAACAT
>Ga0257118_1001066_pt1 | contig 18722 bp, 18 predicted proteins | sample SI112_150mmetaG_FD_190156 | JGI IMG/M metagenome (GOLD analysis project Ga0257118, IMG submission 190156) | Marine microbial communities from Saanich Inlet, British Columbia, Canada - SI112_150m | ecosystem: Environmental > Aquatic > Marine > Inlet | place: Canada: British Columbia | collected...
TTTTAAATGAAGAAAAGTATTGCAGTATTAGGGGCCGGGCCAATGGGATTGGCAGTTGCGTATCAATTAGTAAAAGATGGCTATGAGCCAATAATTTTTGAAGCAGATGATCGCGTAGGTGGAATGACAGCCACATTTGATTTTAATGGATTGAATATTGAGCGATATTATCATTTCCATTGCACTTCGGATAAAGATTTTTTAGACATGCTTGATGAATTAGGCATCTCCGATAAAATGAATTGGGTAGAGACTAAAATGGGGTATTGGTTTCTAAATCAGGTACAACCCTGGGGTAATCCAATTGCACTTTTAAAATTTAAAGGTTTAAGCCTTATTGCAAAAATTCGCTATGGATTGCATGCTTTTTTAGCAACCAAGAGGCACAAGGATAGTTGGGCTTCATTAGATGGGAAGGAGGCTTCTGAATGGATCAAGCGCTGGGTTGGAAAAGAGGCATATGAGACATTATGGAAGAGGTTATTTGATTATAAATTTTATGATTATGCTAATAACTTATCTGCCGCTTGGATCTGGAGTCGTATACGACGCATAGGAACCTCACGATATAGTATATTCAGTGAAAAATTAGGTTATTTGAGTGGCGGTTCTGAAACCCTTTTAAAGGGGATGAAATCATATATCGAACAAAATGGCGGTGTATTTAGATTAAGTTGTCCTGTTTCAAAGGTGGAGATATCCGAATTAGGTATTACAGGTGTAATAGTTAATGGGCATTTAGAAAAATTTGAAAAGATTGTTAGCACGATACCATTGACCTATATCCCTAGATTAATACCCGATCTGCCACATGAATTATTAAATAAGTTTTCATCTATTAAGAGTATAGCTGTGGTTTGTGTGATTGTTAAATTGAAAAAATGTTTAACCGAAAATTTTTGGCTCAATGTCAACGATCCTGAAATGGATATCCCTGGTTTAGTTGAATATACAAATCTAAGGCCATTGGATAATCATATAATTTATGTTCCTTTTTATATGCCAGGAGAGCATTCTAAATATTCTGATTCAGATCAAGTTTTTTTAGATAAAGTAAAAAAATATTTGAAAAAGATTAATAATGATCTAGTAGATGATGATTTCATTGATATTCGTGCGAGTCGTTATAGATATGCACAACCTATCTGTCCTCCAAAATTTTTAGAAAACTTGCCGCCAGTTAAGTTGCCAATTAAAGGTTTATGGGTTGCTGACACCTCTTATTATTATCCAGAAGATCGAGGAATCTCAGAAAGTATAGGTTATGGCAGGGCGATTGGAAAAAGCATAACGACCAATGATTAAATATTTCCTCTCCAGGCAGTTTTTTTTATTTTTTTTAGTAGGCTTGAGTGCTGTATTTTTTAACTGGACGTCTCGAATATTTTTGAGTCAATGGCTTGATTTTTCTACTGCTGTCTTTGTCGCATATTTTGTTGGAATGTTTGTTGCGTTTATCTTAAATAGGAACCTGGTTTTTCCAAATTCCATTAAGTCACTTAATAGTCAAATTTTATCATTCATTGCTACTAATTTATTTTTCTTTCCATTTGTTTGGTTTGCATCTATTGAAATTAATGAGCTATTAATTTACAACAATTTTTTACAATACAATGAAGAGATTTCCCATGCAATTGCGCTTTCTTTTCCAATGATGGCCACCTTTTTAATTTATAAAATAATAGCATTCAAGGAGTAGTGATGAATAGTTCGAGCAAACTGTCAAGTCTTTATAAAATTAGATTTTCTAGAGATGAGTTGCCACGAAAGAATAAAATTTGGCAAGTGCTTTGCGATAATTTTTTTAATAAATATATTGATAAAGACGATGTAGTTGTAGATGTTGCCTGCGGATACGGTGAATTTATAAATAATATCAAAGCAAAGGAAAAAATTGCTATAGACCTAAACGTTGATACCAAATCTTTCTTAAAAGAAGATATTACTTTTTATCAAACTAATGTTTTAGAGTTGTCAGATAAAGTGTCAAATTATGCAGATGTTATTTTTATGTCAAATTTTTTAGAACACCTTCCAGATAAGAAGACTTTAGATGAACTGCTAGATCAATGCATGATTGCTTTAAAGCCAGGTGGAAAATTGATAATATTAGGCCCAAATTTACGATATTTACCAGGAGAATACTGGGATTTTTACGACCATCATTTGGGATTAACTCATTTGTCACTCTCAGAAGCTTTACAACTCAAGGGTTTTATAGTCAAGAAGTGTATTGACAAATTTTTACCTTATACAACACAGGGCTCTCTGCCTACACACCCCTTGTTAGTTAGTGCTTACCTAAAATTTCCATTTATATGGAGACTACTAGGGAAACAGTTCTTTGTGGTTTCCAATAAGCCTTTCACTAGTTGATTTAATGAGCAAGTCTAGACTATCTGGCTGGGGAGGGTATCCAAAGCTCATTCTTGATTTAATTAATATTAAAAATGAAAAACATTTAAAAATAATAACACCTAGTATTGGTAATTTTATTACAAGAGGCAATGGAAGGAGTTATGGCGACAGTTCACTTTCTTCAACATGTGTTTCAAACATTCAGAATAATAAAATTCTAGAATTTGATGATAAAACAGGGGTAATACGATGCGAGTCAGGAATTCTACTTTCTGAAATTATCGAAATATTTGTTCCTAGAGGGTGGTTTTTAAAGGTAACTCCAGGAACAAAACTTGTTACTGTTGGTGGCGCTATAGCAGGTGATGTGCATGGAAAAAATCATCATAAGGATGGATGTTTTAGTACAAGCTTAATTGAAATTCGTCTAATGTTATCAGATGGAAGTATTGTTAATTGCTCTCAACAGAAGCACAAGGAGTTATTTTTAGCTACTTGCGGAGGAATGGGATTGACAGGCATCATATTAGAAGCAACATTCTCCTTGAAATCAATTTTGTCTCAAAACATAAAACAAACAACAATTAAAACAAAAAATTTGCATCAAACATTTGATGCATTTGAAAAATATGCTGACGCAACGTATTCAGTAGCCTGGATTGACTGTTTATCCAAGGGAGATGCTATTGGAAGATCTTTGCTAATGACAGGTGAATTTTCAGATGATGGTGATTTGGATTACTCTTCCAAGAAGGTGGTCTCTATTCCCTTTAATTTTCCATCAATAGTGCTAAATTATTTTTCTGTTAAGTTGTTCAATGCATTGTATTATTTTAAGGCTAAACAAGGAGTGTCACACCAGAATGTAGGGCTTGATAGTTTTTTCTTTCCTTTGGATTCTGTTGGTAGTTGGAATAGAATATACGGCCGCAATGGCTTTGTTCAATATCAGTTTATTCTACCAAAGAAAGAAAGTTTGGAGGGCTTGACAAAAATACTTGAGAAAATTTCAGACATAGGGTTGGGTAGTTTTTTAGCAGTATTAAAACTCTACGGGAAAGAAAATGAAAACTACTTATCCTTTCCTATGGAAGGATACAGTCTGGCTTTAGATTTTAAAATACAAAAAGGATTGTTTAATTTTCTAAAAGAGTTGGATCAGATAGTCCTTGAATATAATGGGAGAATATATTTAGCTAAAGACTCCAGGGTTGGAAAAAGTGTATTTGAAAAAGGATATCCAAATATAGAACGGTTTAGAGAATTTAGAAAATCACAAGGCATGAAAGAGAAATTTACATCATTACAATCAGAAAGGTTAGGGTTATGAATAACAATTGGATATTAATTTTAGGGGCTGGTAGTGATATTGCCATTGCAACTGCTCATAAATATGCACAGAATGGCTACTCAATCTATTTATGTTCGCGCAACATAAAAGAGTTAAAAAAAGAAGCTAGGAATATTGAAATAAGATATGAAGTCAATGTGGATGTAATATATTTTGATGCATTAGATTATGAATCACATAAAGAATTTTATAGTGATTTGCCTGTTAAGCCCAAAGGTGTTTTACTTGCATTTGGCCTACTTGGTGATCAAGAAGCGCAACAAAGGCAATTTGAATTAGCAAAATCAGTAATGGATACAAACTATGTGTCTGCCGTAAGTATTCTTGAGGTAGTCTCTCAGGATTTTGAAAAAAGAAAATCAGGATTTATTGTGGGAATAAGCTCTGTTGCGGGCGATCGTGGACGTTCGAGTAACTATATTTATGGCAGTTCAAAAGCTGGATTTTCAACTTATCTTGAGGGATTGCAACATAGATTATGTAAGTCAAACGTACATGTTTTAATTGTTAAACCAGGATTTGTAGCAACAAAAATGACTGCCAGCATGAATCTTCCAAGCCTTCTAACTGCAAGACCAGATGAAGTCTCAAGTGCAATCTATGAAGGGATTAGGAAGAAAAAAAATGTAATTTATGTAAAATCAGTTTGGTTTTTTATTATGGCCTTGATAAAAAATACACCTAAGTTTATTTTTAAAAAAACATCCCTTTGAATAATAGAATTTTATAATAATAGTAAATTTAATTGAATTATAATTCATTGTATGGAAAACATTATTAAGTATATTGCGTCAAGGGTTGATTCTATCGAATCTAGCTCTAAAAACTATTGGATTATTTCAACTGTAATTTTATCAGTAATAGTTAGTTTAATTCTTTCTCGTTATCCTGATTTAATTTTTTCCCCAAGATTTTGGGCAGAAGAAATTATTTATCTAGAGACTTTCTTTCATGCAAATAGTCAGTTAGATGGGTTTGATAGAATGGTTTACCCTTCCTACTATAATTTACTATCAAGAGTGGCAGGTTTTTTTGCTAGTCTAGTTGAGCTGGAATTTGCACCTATCGTGACTACTTTTATAGGTTTTTTGATATTAATGACACCTATCATCATTATTTTTATGACTGATTGTAGCTATTGGAGCAAGTTAAAAGACAAGATAATACTCTCATTGTTTTTAATTTTTTCATGTAGTACTGGGGAGATTTGGCTAAATTCAACCAATTTGCACTTCATTTTTCCTGTGACCTCCTTTCTAATCTTGCTAGATGATAATCTGTCAAGCAAAGTAAAAAGGTTTTTCTATTCATTGTTAATTGGTGTGGGCTCTTTAACTGGACCTATTACATTATTGATGTCGCCATTCTTTCTATTGAGATACTGGCACACAAGAAATAAGCAGTTTGCCGTATATTGTGCCATATTACTTGTTTTTGGATTGTTACATGTTTCGTATTATCTTGTCGCTAAAGATCTTGGTATGATGGTGTCTAATAGATTAGGTGCTAACACTGGAAGTAGTGAACAAATCGCACATATTTTTTCTAATAATATCATCTTTCCTGTTTTTGGATATTTTTTATCGATAGTATTTCGAACAATAGCGGATATTTTAAATTCAGGTATTGATGGCGTTTCTTCGTATCTAGAATACCTAGGTTATTATTTCCCTGAAATTTTAATAGAGTATATTAAATCTACATTTGTATTTATTCATGATGCCAATGTCGTCATTTATGCGATCTTTTTTCTTTCTTTTTTTATGTTTATTTACTATCAATTTAAACGGGCTAGCCTTGATAGTAAGTTATTTTTTATACTCCCGTTTTTTTATCTTTCAATTGTAATGTCTTTACTTTCACTTAAAGGGGTTGGAGGGTTCCGTTATTCATATATCACTGGCTTTATATTGTTGTTTTATTTATATAATCAACTATCATTTGTTAAGACAGAATATGGAAAAAGATATTTAAGATATATTCTTATGTTCTCTATCATAATTGGAATGTTGGAGTATTATCCACGAATGATTAGCTATACCTCAAATAATTGGCCAATTTGGAAAGAAGAGGTTGGTTTATGGAGAGTTGATGATAGTTATAATCCTCGTATCTGGCCATCTATAAAAAAATCTAATGGATTGTGGCCGGAAAGAATGTCTATTTGGTACATTGATCTAAATAAACCTCGTTACTGGGATCAGTATGGAAACCGTAGATTTAGTACGGAAGTAGAGAGGTATTTTGTTGATAAAAATTAGTTATAAATATTTGGATCAAATCTAATAGATGTTACTGATTTTTGTAAAAATAAAAAAATTTGATAGGATTTATATATAAATGTGTGGTTTATTTGGAGCTCTGTATCACCCCCATCTAGCTTCTGTTGACATAGACAATTTTGCTAAAAAGGCATTGTTATCATTAGATCATAGGGGCCCAGATGATTCTGGCACTTGGAAAGATAGTTCGTCAAGAATTATTTTAGGCCATACTCGCTTATCTATTCTAGATTTAACGGAAGCGGGACATCAGCCTATGGAGTCGGAATGTGGTCGGTACATGTTGGTCTTTAATGGTGAGATATACAATCACATTTCACTAAGGAAAGACTTAGATAGTACCAGTCATCCACCGAATTGGCGAGGTCATTCTGACACTGAAACCTTGTTGGCCTGTTTTGCTTCTTGGGGGATCTCCGAGACATTAAAGCGAGCTACCGGCATGTTTGCTATTGCATTATGGGATAGATTTGAGCAACGTTTATTTTTGGGGCGTGATAGATTTGGTGAGAAGCCGTTATATTATGGTTGGAGCGAAGGATCCTTCATTTTTGCCTCAGAGCTTAAGGCATTCAGATTTTTTAAAGGTCCTAATAATCAAATTGATAGAAATGTACTATCGTTGTACATGCAATTTATGTATGTACCTACACCCTATTCTATTTATAAAAATATTTATAAATTAGAGCCAGGTTGTCTTTTAGAGATAGATCAGTCAGAGTTCTACTCTGCACCAACACAAGCTCCATTTGCACCATTCAATTTTAAAGGACTGTCTATCAGGCGTTGGTATGATTTATATTCTGTCGCTAAAAATGGTGTAAATAGTTTAATCAGATCAGAATCTGAGGCTATGAAGGCACTTGAAGACACATTATTGGATTCAGTTAGAAGTCAATTAATTTCGGATGTACCTATTGGCGCCTTTCTTTCTGGAGGTGTTGATTCATCAATTATTGTTGCTTTAATGCAAAAGTTGAGTACTCATCCAGTGAAAACATTTACTATTGGATTTGATGAGGGGTCTTATAATGAGGCACACTATGCTAAAGCCGTAGCACAACATTTAGGCACCAACCACCATGAATTATATGTGTCACCCAAAGATGCCATGTCAGTTATTCCAAATTTACCCGACCTATATGATGAGCCATTTGCAGACAGTTCACAAATACCAACTTTTTTAGTTAGCCAATTAGCGCGCCAAAAGGTTACAGTCTCACTATCTGGAGACGGCGGCGATGAGTTATTTGGTGGTTATAACCGCTACCTTTGGGGTAAGCTTATTTGGAACAAGTTCCAATGGTTACCGTTAAGTCTACGCAAAGTATTAGGAGCAACCATGCATTCGCTGCCAACATCTACATGGGATTCATTGGGTAAATTATTGCCGAATAAGTATACTGCGACATTATTGGGAGACAAGGTGCATAGAATGGGTCATCGCCTCCAAACTATTGAAAGTTTAGATGACTTGTATTTTAGTCTAGTAGCTGAAGGGTGCCAAGACATAGATATAGTACAAGGTAGTAGGAAAACCCTATTAAAGACAAGATTAGATGAGGTCAATCCTGTCTTAGGCGCTTTGGGCTCTGAACAACGTATGATGCTTTGGGATAGCCTGACCTATTTGACAGATGATATTTTAACCAAAGTAGACCGTGCTGCTATGGGCGTTAGTCTTGAAACACGTATTCCTTTTTTGGATCATAATGTTGTAGATTTGGCATGGAGAGTTCCGTTGAATATGAAAATTAGAGATGGCACAAGCAAGTGGTTACTTCGACAGGTATTGTACCAATATGTTCCACGTGAATTAATAGAGCGCCCAAAGGCTGGTTTTGCAATACCTGTAGGCCAGTGGCTTAGAGGTCCACTTCGTGATTGGGCGGAAGATTTATTGGATTTAAAACAAATAGAATTAGATGGATACTTTAATGCAAATCTGGTTAGGAAGAGATGGGATGAACACTTATCCGGTCGCTACATGTGGACAAATTTTTTATGGTCAATATTAATGTTTAATGCATGGTTGAGAAATAACAGATGATTGTATATTGGTTAATGTTTCTAATACCTGTTTTAGCCTTATATAGCCCAATTAGGATCGATGCAGTGTTTCGCAGAATATTGTTTCTATTTTTTGGTTCATTATTTGTCATCTTGATTGGATTAAGGCACGAGGTTGGAGGAGACTGGATTCCATATATCGAAATATTCAATGAAGCCGCACAAATAGCCAGCTTTGATAAATTAATTTTTATATCAATCAACAATGATTTTGGATATGTAATGTTGAACTACTATGTGAATTTACTTGGAGGCGATATTTACTTGGTAAATTTGATATCTGCCCTAATATTTGTCTATGGAGTCTGGAGGTTTGCATTTTTACAACAAAATCCTTGGCTTGTTTTGATAATCAGCATTCCATTTTTAACTCATATTGTAGCGATGGGATATACCAGACAAGCAGTTGCAGTTGGTTTTATATTTGTGGCTATAGCAAATTTACAGCAGCAGAAAAATTTGTGGTTTTGGATTCAAATATTTCTAGCGGCTATTTTTTATAAGATAGCTGCTGTATTTATTTTATTGGGAATTATGCAATCCAATAGAATAAAAATATATTTAAAAATTATTATTTTATTGTCATGTTCTGTTATTCTTTTTATAATACTGCAAGCTAAGCTTGGGAATTTTTATAATTCCTATATAGCTTTATCGGAAACTGGCGAACAATTTATGGTAAGTGCGGGAGCAATTCCAAGGGTATTAATGAATGTCATCCCTGCAATTATATTATTGCTATATTTAAAAAATCTTCAAATTGATAAAAATATTAAGCATTTATTTGTTTTAATGTCATTAGCTATATTAATAACATTTCCTCTTGTATTTTGGAGGTCTACACCAGTCGACCGCATGCATATATTTTTAATACCAGTACAGTTATTGGTGTTAAGCAAACTGCCACTTTTAGTAAAAGACATGTATCTAAAACAAGCATTAGTATTAGGAGTTGTATTATCATATGCCGCTGTTCTGTTTGTTTGGTTTAACTTTGCTCAAACACTACATGCATGGATTCCATACGACAATCTTCTAATGCATATAGGTTATTGATTCAATTCTAATACACACATCACTTAATAATGAAGTTAATTAACCCAGAAACAAAAGAGAGCCTTTTTCAGAAAGGAGATAATTTAGTTGACAATAAGGGCGGAATATTTCCAATAATTAATAAAATTCCGAGATTTGTAGATGCTGATAATTATTGTAGTAATTTTGGCTTCCAATGGAATAAATTTTCCAAAACTCAGCTAGATGAAAAAAACGATAATTCTCAGATCTCTAAGCAACGTTTTTTTGCTGAAACGAATTGGGATAAAGAGGATTTATCTGAAAAAAATATTTTAGAAGTTGGCTCTGGAGCTGGGCGATTTAGCGAGGTAGTTCTTGTACATACACAAGCCAATCTTTATAGTGTAGATTATTCTGATGCCGTTAGTGCCAATTTAAAGAATAATGGAAGTATTGCTCCTGAACGCTTACAACTATTTCAGGCAAGTATTTACGATTTACCGTTTTTAGATGATTCTTTTGATAAGGTATTTTGTTTGGGCGTGCTTCAGCATACACCTGATTTTGAAAAGTCTGTAAAATCCTTAATAAACAAGGCCAAAATGGGAGGGGAGATTGTTGTAGATTTCTATCCCATTAATGGCTGGTGGACAAAATTTAATGCTAAGTATATATTAAGGCCATTTACTAAGAAAATGCCAAATGATAGATTAATTTCTTTAATTGAGAAAAATGTTGATTGGCTCATTAGACTGAGTTTATTTTTCAGTAAGTATAAACTTGGGTTTTTAAATAGATTTTTACCAATAGTTGATCTAGAGAGCGTCCTGCCGAAGGGATTAAATGTTAAACAAGTCAGAGAGTGGGCAATTTTAGATACTTTTGATATGTTTTCTCCAGAATTTGACAATCCACAGAAAATTTCCTCAGTAAAACAAATGTTTGAAAAGAATGGGGTTTTAGTAGAATTTTCAGGTTATGTGCATTATGGAAAAAACTCCAAAGCAGCTGTTGTACGGGGAACTAAGCTATCATGATGATTTGTATCTTATTTAGTTAATTCTCGAAATCAAACAAATGTTAGGCTTTCCTTCAACTGAGAAACTTGAATTTCCATTAACTATTGCTTTTATTGGTGCTATTTTAATTGCAGGAATTGTACACATTACTTTAATCAATAATGAAAGCGTCTAATACCTCACTCATAATTTCTTTTTGGAAATATTTAGACAAACGCCATAAAAGGCGTTCTGTGCTAATATTTATCCTGATGATTATTGTCTCTTTTTCGGAAGTGATCAGTATCGGTGCAATTCTACCATTTCTTGGTGTACTTACTTCTCCTGAATTAGTGTATCAGAATGCATTTATGCAGCCAATAATTCAAACATTAGAGTTAAGCTCAGCGAATCAATTAGTTCTCCCATTAACTATCGGATTTATCGTAGCAACTTTAATTGCTGGGGTTATGCGTATCACTTTACTTAATGCTATAAATAATTTTGAGCGAGTAGTTGGCACCGACCTTAACATAGATGTCTATCGCAATACCCTTTATCAGAGCTATAGAGATCATATAGACCGTAATAGTAGTTATATCGTCAGTCTAATTACTAAAAAAACAGATGTAGTTATAAGAGGTATTTTTAGGGCAGCATTAACGTTAGTTAGTTCAGTTCTTATATTAATTGGAATTGTGTCAGTCCTAATTATGATAAACGTTGAAGTTGCACTTGGCGCACTTGGTGGTTTTGGTTTAATATATTGGGGTATTACGCGATACACACGTAAACGGCGTGCTATTAATAGTCAACGCATTGCCAATGAACATACTAAGATGATTAAAGTACTACAAGAGGGCATGGGTGGTATTCGAGATATCTTAATTAATGCTAGCCAACAATTTTATTGTTCGTTATTTCGTAATTCAGACGTTCATTTGCGTCGTGCTATAGCTGATAATGATTTTATTGCCTTGAGCCCTCGTTTTGCCATAGAAGCACTGGGAATGACATTAGTGGCTATATTGGCTTATTACATGAGCCAGAGTGCTAATGAGGCAGAAGATATTGTTCCAATTTTAGGAGCAATAGCAATGGGTGCGCAACGTCTGTTGCCAGTATTACAGGCAATTTATAGTTCTGTAAGTAATATTGATGGTTCACGCCATTCACTTCAAGAAGTTTTGGACTTGTTGAGTCAGACATTGCCTAACTATGCAGAACAACCTCCAGCTATACCTATGTCATTTAAAAAAGAAATTAGGTTAAATAATCTTAGTTTTCGATATGGGGAGAATATTCCCATGGTATTAAATAGAATAAATCTTACTTTAACAAAAGGAAAAAGTATTGGTTTTATTGGAGTAACAGGTAGTGGAAAAAGCACCTTATTAGATATTATTATGGGATTACTTTCACCTACTGAAGGGGTATTAACAGTAGATGGAGTTGTTCTAACAATGAATAATATTAGAAACTGGCAGGCTAATATTGCGCATGTGTCACAAGAGGTCTACTTGTCTGATAGTACTATTGAAGAAAACATTGCTTTTGGTCAACATAAAAATAATATTGATTTCAACCTAGTAAAGCAGTCTGCAAAGAGGGCTTGCATCGCTGAGCTGATTGAAAGCTGGCCAGAGCAATATAAAACTGTTATTGGGGAGCGAGGAGTGCGTTTATCAGGTGGTCAGATACAGAGGATTGGTATTGCTCGAGCATTATACAGGCAAGCAAGTATACTTGTTTTCGATGAAGCAACTAGTGCACTGGATAGTAAAACTGAAAAACTTGTAATGGATTCTATAAAAGATCTTGGTAAAAATATAACTGTACTTATAATTGCCCACAGGGTTACCACATTAAAAGATTGCGATCAGGTGGTTGAGTTAGGAGATAGTAAAATTATTCGCATAGGTAGTTATAATGATTTGTGCAAATAAATCTTATTTAAATTTGTCAAAAGTATGAAAATAATTTTAATTAACTGCATTAGTTTATGAAAGATAAAGTGATTACAATCGACGATATAGATTTATTTGTTTTTGATTTTGATGGGGTGCTGACAGATAATTTAGTTCACTTAGACCAAAATGGTACTGAATGGGTGAGTTGCAGTCGTGCTGATGGTTTAGCATTCGATGTTCTGCGAAAACTTAACAAACCATCTTGTATTTTATCAACCGAGAAAAATGCTGTTGTTTCTGCAAGGGCTAATAAGTTAGGGATTCCTGTTCTTCAAGGAATTGGGAACAAGGGTGAGTCTTTAAGAAATTTTGTTAAGGATAAGGGTTATAAATTATCAAAAGTATTGTATGTTGGCAATGATGTCAATGATTATAATTCTATGACAATTTGCGGATATTCTGCATGTTCAGCAGATAGCCATCCTAAAATTAAGAAAATATCAAATTTTGTATTAAAGACAAATGGCGGCAAAGGCGTTGTTAGAGAGCTGCTGGAAGATGTACTGAGTTTAGATTTTATTGAAATTCTATATAAAAAATAAAGGGAAATATATGTCAATTTTTATTGTTGCTGAAATAGGCATTAATCACAATGGGGATATGTCAATTTGTAAAGAGTTAATTGATATAGCTAGTGAGTCGGGTTGTAATGCTGTTAAGCTCCAGAAGAGAGATATTAACAAGGTCTATACTCAAGAATTCTTAGATTCACCAAGAGAAAGTCCATGGGGAGTAACACAGCGAGAACAAAAGTCCGGATTAGAATTCGGCATTGATGAGTATAAAGAAATTGATCAATATTGCAAAGAAAAAGGGATTGAGTGGTTTGCTTCTTCATGGGATTTGAATAGCCAGAAGTTTTTACAACAGTTTGATTGCAAATATAATAAAGTTGCATCTGCAATGATTGTCTATCCACAATTATTAAGAATGATTGCTAAAGAAGGTAAACATACTTTTATCTCTACTGGTATGTGTATCTATGACGATATACAAAAAGCAGTTGATATTTTTAGAGCAGAAGATTGTTCGTTTGAACTAATGCACACTGTTTCTACTTATCCAATGAAAGTTGAGAATGCTAATCTTAATGTGATTAACACATTGCGTGAAAAATTTAATTGTAATGTGGGTTATAGTGGTCATGAAGTCGGACTGACAGTTTCATATGCCGCCACTGCTTTGGGTATTACTTCATTAGAAAGGCATATTACTTTAGATCGAACAATGTATGGGTCTGATCAATCTGCCTCGGTAGAACCGTACGGCTTTAAAATTTTAGTCAATAAAGTTAGGGAGATAGAAACAGCAATGGGTGATGGCAATAAGAGAATTTTAGAACAAGAAGTTCCTATCGCTAATAATTTACGTCAACATATTTTATAAAACATGAGTAGCAATAATAACTTGTTTGATGTTAATGGTAAAGTTGTAATTGTCACGGGCGCAAATAGAGGAAATGGACTTGCTATTTCTGAAGGTTTGGTTGAATTGGGCGCCAAAGTTATTAGGGTCGACAAGAAATTTGATAAAACCATAGGTTCTAATGACATCGTATTTGATTTAAAGGAAATAAGCAAAATCAAAATTCTGGTAGATGGTATTGTTGACAGATATGGTTCGATAGATGGACTTGTGAATAATGCTGGTGTAAGTGTACCCGCACAAGATCCATATGATGACAATGAGGCATATAATACGACTTTTAATATTAACTTACATGCGCCATTTAAATTATGTGCAGAGGTGTGTAAAGTTATGGCTAGAAGTGGATGTGGGTCTATCGTTAATATTACCAGTTTGGGTGCAAAGTTAGGATTTCCTAATAATCCGTCATATCAAATGACAAAATCTGCATTGCAACAATTAACAAAGGCTATTGCGTACGATTGGGGCCCCAAGGGCATAAGAATAAACAATATTTGTCCAGGTTATATAAAAACAAAGATGACGGAAAAAAGTTTTAATGATGAGGTTTTGAATAAAGATAGACTAGATAGAATGTTGATAAAAAGATGGGGAGAGCCTGAAGACCTTGTGGGCCCCACTGTATTTTTATTGTCAAACGCATCATCGTATATTACTGGTAGTGATGTAGTGGTAGATGGCGGATGGCTATCTGGCGGTCTTTAAAATTCTTTGTAAAAAGTTGTACAGGAAGAGTGGATGTCTCTAATTAAGAATAATAGTGATTTTTATTATCCAAAATTTATTAACAATATAAATGGTGTGGACATTGTTTTATTTGGTGCTGCTAGTGGTGGAAAAAGAGCATTGCTTAGTTTGGTTGAAAAAGGGGTTAATAAAGGCAATATAACATTCTGTGACAACAATACAAAAAAACACGGGTCTAAGATATTAGGCGTTGAAGTTATAGGTGTTGATTCTATTAAGTCAAAAGAACAAATTATTATTACAAGTTCCGTTTACTCTGAAATATATGAACAATTAAAATCGCTAGGTTTCCAAAATATATATTATTTGAGTGAATTATTGTTTTCAGATAGAGAATTTTTAAAATTTAGTCCAGAGTTCAAAGAGTTAGTTAAAAATATTGGAAACAAGTGCAATATGGATAATGATGAGAAATTTACTCTATATTCATCATTAATAAACACATCAAAAATCCCTGGAAATATAGCCGAAGTAGGTGTTTATAAAGGGGGTTCTGCAAAGATATTATGTGAATACAAGAAAGAAAAAAAAGTTTTATTGTTTGATACATTTTCTGGTTTACCAGAAAATGTAATTGAAGAGGATTTGGTTAAAAAAGGCTGGTTATCTGATACCAGTCTTGAATCTGTGCAGGAATATCTAAAAGAATATAAAGATGTGTATTATTACCAAGGAATGTTTCCAGAAACTGCAAAGAATATTATTGATGAAAGTGCTTTCTCATTGGTACATCTAGATACAGATATTTACCATGGAACATATGATAGTTTAGACTTTTTTTGGGACAGGATGTCTCCGGGCGGTAGAATAATTGTTCATGATTATAACAATGTTGATTGTCCTGGAGTAAAGAAGGCTGTCCATGAGTTTTTTGAAAATGGTCTCCATTTAGTTGTTGATATTGCTGATACTCAAGCAATGATAATTAAGTCGTAATTTATAGAATTTTGGTGGATTTTTACCATAAATGAGAAAAAATAAAAGTCTTGTGGTTATCCCTGCTAGGGGTGGTTCAAAGAGTATCCCAAATAAAAATATAATTGATATTAATGGTAAACCGTTAATTGAATGGACCATTCTGCAAGCACAGAAATCTGGTAGCGTTGATTACATTCACGTCTCTACTGATAGTGCAAAAATAGCCAGTATTGCAATAAAAGCTGGTGCTAATTGTGATTTCTTACGGCCAGACGATATTTCTGGAGATGATGTGGGAACAGTTCCCACAATACTCCATAGTATAGAAGAACTTGGTAAAACTAGACTTTTGTTTGATGTTGTGTTGGAATTACAGCCAACATATTGCCTTAGGGGTAGTGAAGTTATTTCAGATTGTGTTAATGTTTTTGAAGATAAAGACATACAGTCAGCTATTACTTGCAAGCGAGTAGAGACAACCGAACATCCAGATTATGTTATAGAGGCATCCGACAATGGAATGGCCAAATTTGGTATCAATAATCCAGGAGAATTTAGGAGGCAAGAATTAAGACCTGTATATGCCTGTCATGGTTTAGTTCTTGCAGCAAGGGTTGATTCTTTCCAAAAAAATAAGTCCTTCTTTGCTGATAATTGTAAATTGAAAATTTTAAATGACAACAATAGGTTTTTAGATATCAATACACATGAAGACCTGGAGCTCATGAGAATGTTTGTAGAAAGATATCCCAATTACTTATTATAAATATGGATATTAAACTTCCAAAAAGTAGAGTATATAATCCTATATCAATTACAAATTTTTATGGTGCAAATTATATTTCCTCAAGATATATCAACATAAGAAAAACAAAAAATTTGATTTACCGCTTCTGACGAACGAATAGATGTTGATATAAATACAGAAGTGGATTGGATAGTAGCAGAGATGTTTTTTAAGTATAGGATGTAATTTAATAATGGATTTTGAGCTTAATAGCAAAAGAGCGCTAATTACGGATTTTATATTAGATGGTAAAAAAATTTAATAAAATTGAATATAAAGGTGCCTTAAATGTTTTAATTCTAGATGAAGAAGGCAGTGAATTCATTTGCAAGTGTATTCCAGGCAATCTATCAACAATTATTGTGCCTATAAGAAACGGCACACCTTATTTTGCCAAACCTGTATTTTTTTTATTTTTATTAAAGAGAATTTTTCAATTTGGATTTAGAAATAAAGCATTAATGTCAGCAATTGTTGATGTTGTTAGGCCAAAGGTGATTATTTCTTTTATAGACAATAGTTCAATAATGGGGGGGTTAAACTCTATTTTTCCACGTAAATTAGTCATTTCTGTTCAGAATGGGGTTAGAGTGGATTCCAATGGTTTTTTTAATTGTAATACCATTATATCTTTACCACATTACTTTTCATTTGGTGACTATGAAAAAGACTTTGTTAATAGACACGGCATAGAGTATGAGAATATTTATAGTGCGGGATCTTTAAAGTTTAGTTTGTTTGTAGATGAGTATAAAAAACACCCAACTAATATTAATGCTGTGTGCTTTATTTCCCAATATTGGCCTCTAGATTTATCTAGTCCACATAAACAACATTGCCACAAAATATTTAGAAAGGTATTTATAAATTTAGCTTTGTGGAATGTTAGTCACAAGCAAACAAAAGTTAAAGTTGCCATGAGAAATCGTGTACACGATATGTATTATTATGATGAATTAAACTTTTATAATAAAGAAAAAGTTGACATAATAGAGCGGTCCAATTTTTCATCTTATAGAGCTGGTTTTGAGTCATCGGTTAGTATTACCATGTTTTCAACATTGGGGTTTGAACTATTCGGTTTTGGAAAAAAAGTGCTATTTTGTGGTATGGCTACAAACGGCAACTTCATAGAGGATGAAGCCGTAAGGTTTTTTTTTCATAAACTACCTAATTTTATTTTATTGGATAGTTTGGATATTGCAGAGTTCAATAGCAAAATTAATGCATTAATAAGTATGAGCGAAAGTGAGTATTTGGAAAAAACCAAAGAGGCTAGAGAGTATTATATGAAATATGGAAAAAATAAAACGCATAACATTATTTCTGAATTTATTAATGACTTTATTAATTAATATGCGTAATTTAATGAATTGTGTTAAATAGAATAGCGTTTTTTGCAAATTTCATATCCTTAATAATATATAAATGGACAGAATATTTTTATGGATGGAGGGCGTAGCGTACTTTAAATTGAAGATACGCCCGTTATTAGTCTTGTGATGATATTTAATAAATTAATTAGGTTGCTTTTGAATTATGTCTCTTTTATTACTACTACTCTGATTCCAGTCAGGAAGAATTTAATATTATTTACTGGTACATCACTTTCAACTTACAATGAAAGCACAAGGTATTTATATGAGTATTTGTTGAAAAATAAAAAAGTATCTATTGTATGGGTAACAAATTCTAAAGTTGTATACAGTCATTTGACCAACATGGGTCGTCCAGTTGTTTTACACAGAAGTCTTAATGGTTTGTGGCATTATATTCGGTCTGGCATAGTTGTATTCACTGGAACTTCGTACCCAAATTTATTTAAGTTTGTCGGTAAAAGTACAATTAAAATTTGTCTGTATCACGGAATGGGGCCTAGGTCTACTAATTCAGTGTACGGTACCACCACAAGCAGCCCGATCGATGTTTTAAAAAAGTATCATAAATTTGACTACTTTAATTTTACATCTAAATACACAAATACCATTGTAGGAAGGCTTCAATTTCTTTTACCGGAAAACAAAAGAGTTATTTTTGGACTTCCAAGGTGTGACCACTTATTTAGTGAAGACAAAGTTGAAGAATCAAGAATAAATAAAAATCAATTAAGAGAGTTAAATTATTTGATTGATGAAAGTACAAAATGTATATTGTATTCCCCAACTTGGAGATCGGATGTAAATTCTATTTCATTTCCATTATCTGAAATAAGTGATTTTAATGTTTATAACTTTGATCAATGGCTGAAAGAAAATAATATGTTGTTTTTAATTTCAGTGCATCCACATATGGAAAATCTTGAGGATTTTTCAGATTGTGCGAATATTCAATATATAAGTTACAATCCTTTAGTAGATATCAATCAATTACTTCCAGAAATGGATTTACTGATTACTGATTACTCATCTATTGCAACTGATTACATGCTTATGGATAGACCCATTATTTATGTGATGCCGGATTACGATGATTATTTGTATAGTTTTGGTTTGCTTGAAGATATGAGGAGTAATCTTCCTGGGTTGGAGTCTAAAAATATGTCTGATTTAAAAAATGATATAGTGCGCTCACTAAAAGATCCTCATAAAATGCAATCTGAAAGAAAAGGGTATTTGAAAAAATACTATGATATTGATAATCCCAATTCATGTGAAAAGATATCAATTTTTATTGAAAGTTTAATTTCATAGAGTGATGTAATTTTCTCAATTTTAACTAAATATTATAATTTATGTGCGGAATACTTGGTCAAGTAGATTATCTTTCCACTAGTGCCTGGAACGAGTCTAAATTTAC
>Ga0257118_1001067_pt1 | contig 18703 bp, 18 predicted proteins | sample SI112_150mmetaG_FD_190156 | JGI IMG/M metagenome (GOLD analysis project Ga0257118, IMG submission 190156) | Marine microbial communities from Saanich Inlet, British Columbia, Canada - SI112_150m | ecosystem: Environmental > Aquatic > Marine > Inlet | place: Canada: British Columbia | collected...
AGAATGGTTGCTTTGATACTCGCCTAATCACGTCACACAATATAAATAGCTTAGGAGGGACAGCAAGCGGCTATAAATAGATTGTGTTATTTTTTTACAAATGGCTCTTGAATGCAAAACAGGCTGAGGATGAACCCACAGCCTGTTTAAATCAAAATCCAGCTGACTCACTTGAAGTCGATCTATAAATTCAACGAATCAGAATACGTTCTGCCAGCCAGGCCTGTAGCTCCCCGATAGGAACGCGAATCTGTTCCATGGAATCCCGATCGCGAACAGTGACTGCCTTGTCCTCAAGTGTATCAAAATCGATGGTCACGCAATAAGGGGTTCCGGCTTCATCCATGCGACGATAACGGCGGCCAATGGCCCCTTTTTCATCATAAAACACATTAAAATGACGCTTGAGATCATCCTTAATCTCTGTTGCCAATTCCTTTAAGCCACCCTTCTTCACGAGAGGCAGGATGGCCACCTTAATCGGAGCAAGTCTTGGATGGAAGTGCATGACGGTTCGAACCGAGCCATCTTCCAGAGTTTCTTCTTCATATGCTTCACACATGACTGCCAACGTGGTGCGATCACAACCTGCGGAGGTCTCAATAATAAATGGAGTATAGACCTGATTCGTCTGGGGGTCTCGATAACTCATGTTCTTGCCTGAGAATTCAGCATGTTGTTTCAAATCAAAGTCTGAACGGTTATGAATTCCTTCCAGCTCACTCCATCCAATGGGGAACTTGTACTCCACATCAAAGGCCGCTCGGGCATAATGGGCCAGTTCATCTGGACCATGCTCATGAAAACGAAGGTTATCAGGATCAATTCCAATCGTATCATAGAAAGCCTTGCGACGTTCTTTCCAAGTTTCGAACCACTCATCTGACTCCTCAGGATTTACAAAAAATTGCATTTCCATCTGTTCAAATTCACGGGTTCTAAAGATGAAGTTTCCAGGGGTAATCTCATTTCGGAATGCTTTGCCAATTTGGGCAATTCCAAAAGGAATTTGCTGTCGAGATGTATCAACCACATTGGGGAAGTTTACAAAGATGCCCTGAGCGGTTTCTGGACGAAGATATATGGTTGAAGCTGATTCCTCTACAGCACCCATCTGAGTTTTGAACATGAGGTTGAATTGCCTTGAATCAGTTAACTCGCCACCACATTCTGGACATTCCTTGTCATTCATGTTTGCTTCAGGAAGAGTATCCTCACGAAACCGTGTCTTACACTTTTTGCAGTCCACCAGGGGATCGGTAAACCCTCCAACATGACCACTGGCTTCCCAGACCTTTGGATGCATCAGAATGGCGGCATCCAGACCGACAATATTATCATATTCCCGGGTCATGGCGTTCCACCATGTCTGTTTTACATTTCTTTTGAGTTCAACCCCCAAAGGTCCATAGTCATAACAGGCATTAATCCCGCCATAAATCTCACTCGATTGAAAAATGAATCCCCGTCTCTTGGACAGCGAAACGAGTTTATCAAAACTTTCTAAACGTGCCATTTTTTTCTCTCAATTTTATAACTAGGAAGCTTCCGTCTCATTGACGCTTACTTCATGCTTACAATTTGGGCAAAGGGCGTAATCACCCTTCTTCTTGGTTGATTTGGCAACCATGTATGGATTTTCACAGGCTGGACATTTGTGTGCAATGGGTGGATCCCAGCTAACAAAGTCACAATCTGGATATTTTGTACAACCATAAAAAGTTCTACCCCTCTTGGATCGTCTTGGAGAAATGTCTCCCTTACAATCTGGTTTGGGACAGGGCATTAAAATGGTGAATGGTTTGGTGAATTTACATTTGGGATAAGCTGAACAAGCGTAAAACTTTCCATATCTACCATCCCGCAGGACAAGTGGAGACTCACACTTCTCACACTTCCCATGATCCTCAACAACTTTTTCTTCACCGTTTTCATCCTTGGTTGGTGAATCTAGGGGTCGTGCATTTTTACATGTCGGGAATCCTGAACAGGCCATGAATCGCCCGTTTTTACTCCACTTGATGACCATGGGTTTGCCACACTTATCACAGGCTTCACCACTGTCTTCCTGTAGAGATTTTTTAAGTTCACTATAGGATTTTGAAGATTCTTCAAGCCACTTTTCCAGATGTGACCAAAACTCAGTCATAACTTCCAGATAGGTACTCTCACCCTCTTCAACTTTATCAAGGTTAAGTTCCATTTCTCTGGTAAAGGTCTTGTTCACCAGTTCAGAGAAATTTTCAACCAACAGCTTATTGGTCACTTTACCCAATTCAGTGGGATAAAGTTTACGCTTTTCTGATTGGACATAATTTCTGGTCTGTACAACTGATATGATGTTGGCATAGGTGGATGGACGACCGATGCCTTCTTTATCAAGAATTTTAACCAGGCTACTTTCAGTATAGGGTGCTGGAGGTTTTGTAAAATGTTGATCTGCCTTGACCTCGAGTGGTTGAAGTTGCTCACTCTCTTCTAAATCTGCGGGGAGGTGGCTATCTTGTTCTTCAACATTCTCAAAATAAACAACTCGATATCCATCAAAGACCAGGTCAGAGCCGGATGCCCTCAAATCAAATCGGGTACCAGCTTTGACATCGACGGTTGATTGATCAAATACAGCTACCGCCATTTGTGAAGCCACGAAGCGTCTCCAAATAAGATCATAGAGCTTGGCTTGCGGTGCAGTGAGTGAGGCTTTTAAAACATCTGGGGATAGGTCAGGATTTGCTGGACGAATGGCTTCGTGAGCATCCTGAATCTTTCCACTTTTTTTGCCGAATTGACGAGGTGTCGCCGGTAAGTAATCTGAACCGTATTTTGACTCAATTTGGGCGCGAGCCGTTTCAACAGCTGATTCTGCAACACGGGTCGAATCTGTTCGCATATAGGTAATCAGACCGGTTGCTTCTCCGTCTGCCAGAGTAACACCTTCATACAATTGCTGAGCCAGAGTCATAGTGCGCTTGGTAGTAAACCCTAGTTTTTGGAAGGCTGCCTGTTGAAGCGTTGAAGTAGTAAATGGTGCGTGAGGATTTCTACGAACCCGTTTTTTAGTAACTTTTGAAACTAGATATTGCTCATTCTTTAGAGTATTCCGGAGTTCCATGGCAATAGTTTCATTAGGGATGTAAGCCTTTTTGCCATCAACTTTTTGGAGTTCAGCCTCAAATGATTTCTTTTTAGCAGTTTCTACATCAGCTTTGATGGTCCAATACTCCTGAGGTTCAAACCGATCTATCTCCTCCTGACGCTCACAAATAAGCCGCAAAGCAACGGATTGTACACGACCGGCACTCAGACCTGAATAGAGAACCCGCCACAAAAATGGACTCACCTTGAATCCTACAAGACGATCAATAATTCGTCTGGCCTGCTGAGCATTGACCATGTTCATGTCAAGTTCGGTTGCCTTACGCATTCCCTCTAGCACCCCTGCCTTGGTAATTTCAAAAAACATGACACGGGAAATTGGTTTATTAAGATTTTTTAGGATACGCGTGACATGCCAGCCGATAGCTTCCCCTTCGCGATCAGGATCAGTTGCCACAAATATATGAGCCGCCTGCTTGGCCGCTTCTCGCAATGCATCTACATTTTTTTTCTTACCGGGAATAGTTACATAGAGTGGTTTGAATTTGTCCTTTAGGTCTACACCCAGCTGAGTTCGAGGTAAATCTCGAATATGTCCAACAGTAGAAAGAACCTTATACTCTTCCCCCAAATATTTTTTAATTGTTCCTGCTTTGGAGGGTGATTCGACGATGACGAGGTATTGTGACATACTATTCCTTTAGTGTTCCATTATTTCAAGTCGCGAATAATATTCAGCTACCCACCAAAATGCAACACCTCGTATAAGCGTGTCTTCGCATTTATTCTGCAGTCCTTTTCCCTTATAGACTACGTCTATTATTTTGAGAGGTAATATTGAAGCAAAAAAGAATTCCAAAATTCAGAACAGAATAGACTTTTTTCTAACGAGGTAAGCATAGGCGAGCCTGTTTAGCTGAGAAGTCCTATCATATACTATATCCATGTGGATTGTTGGATTGCCAACGCCAGGCATCAACACACATTTCATTTAGCCCTTTGGTGGCTTTCCAACCAAGGACATCAGCTGCTTTTTGGGTATTAGCATAACATTCAGCAATATCACCTGCACGTCGATCAACAATCTGATATGCTACTGCCTGTCCAGAAGCTGATTCAAAGGCTTTCACCATCTCGAGGACGCTGTACCCCTGGCCCGTACCCAAATTTACTGTCACAAGTCCCGGTTTTGTCATCAAGTGGTCAAGGGCTTTTAAATGTCCCTGAGCTAGATCTACGACATGGATATAGTCTCGCACACCTGTCCCATCACGAGTTTGGTAGTCATCTCCGTATACAGATAACTTTTCTAACTTGCCTACGGCGACCTGGGAAATGTAGGGCATGAGATTATTTGGGGTCCCATTGGGATCTTCACCGATTTGCCCGCTAGCATGGGCACCGACTGGATTAAAATATCTTAAAAGTGCAATATCCCACCCTGCATCTGAGACGTACAGATCACCTAGCATTTCTTCGATGATCAATTTTGAACGCCCGTAAGGATTGGTGGCTGAGACGGGAAAATCTTCAGTAATTGGAACTGAGCTTGGATCCCCGTACACCGTTGCGGAAGATGAAAACACCAAACGTTTTACACCATTTGCTTTCATTTCTTCTAGTAAATTCAGGGTTCCAGCAAGATTGTTCTGATAATACTTTAGCGGAATTGCCACGGATTCACCCACTGCTTTCAGGCCAGCAAAATGGATAACCGCATCAATATGATGATTTAAGAATGGGGTTGATAACGCCTCTTGATCCAGGAGATCGAATTCGTAAAAAACCGGTGCTTTCCCCGTGAGCGCTTCCACACGGCGGAGTGACTCCCGACTGCTATTGGAAAGATTATCAACAACGATAACCTCATCTCCCTGTGAGAGTAATTCCAGGACCGTGTGACTACCGATATAGCCTGCTCCACCAGTTACCAGGATTGTAGACATAGATTTTCTTTCTCTTTAAAATTCAGCATGTGTATTTTTCAAACATCTCTGTGGATACAATGTTTCAACGATATGCAGGAATGCCGGTAATACTTTCACCAACAACTAGCGTGTGCATCTCATGGGTACCCTCATATGTGAGTACAGATTCGAGATTGGCAGCATGTCTCAAGGAAACATATTCGTCAGTTATGCCACTGGCACCTAAAATGCTGCGAGCTGAGCGGGCAATCTCAATGGCCATACGGACATTGTTCATTTTTGCCAGACTCACCTGTTTATGATTCAGGGTCGCTCTATCTTTGAGGCGACCAAGTTGGAGTGTTAAAAATTGTGCCTTGGTAATTTCATTCAGCATTTCAGCTAATTTTTGCTGGGTCAATTGAAAGGCGGCAATGGGCTTATCAAACTGAATTCTGGTCTTTGCATAATCCACGGCTTCTTCGTAACAGGCAATGGCGGACCCCATCACACCCCAATTAATCCCATAGCGAGCTTGTGTGAGACAGCTGAGTGGTGCTTTGAGTCCATCCGCTTCAGGTAGTTGATTTTCTAGTGGAATCTCACAGTTGCTTAATACTATTTCACCTGTTACTGAGGCTCTTAGAGACAATTTACCTTTTATTTCAGGGGTCTCGAATCCAGGTGTCCCTCGTTCAACCAGGAACCCTCTGACCTCTCCCCCCTCATCCTTGGCCCAGATTAGCGCCACGTCAGCAACTGGCGAGTTGGTAATCCACATCTTGGTGCCATTTAGGATGAAGTTATCACCCTCATGCTTTACGCGAGTGATCATTCCACCAGGATTTGAACCATAATCCGGTTCGGTAAGCCCAAAGCATCCAATTTTTTCACCTGAAGCAAGTAAGGGGAGCCATTTCTGTTTTTGCACCTCTGAACCATATTTCCAGATGGGCCACATGACTAGAGAACCCTGGACAGAGGCAAAACTGCGTAATCCGGAATCACCGCGCTCCAGCTCCTGCATCATGAGACCGTAAGCCACACTATTGATACCTGCAGTATCGTACTTTTCTGGTAACGTGGAGCCAAAGAATCCCATCCCTCCCATTTCTTTTTGCAATTCGAAAGGAAAAGTACCCTCCCGATAGTGTTTTGAAATAAGGGGGTAAAATCGATTCTTCACCCATTCATTGGTCATATTTTGGATAGCAATCTCTTCTTCAGAAAGTAATGCCGATAAATCAAAAAAATCCGGGCCAACTAATTTTAATGCCATGAAGGTTCTCCAACTTCAGCTGCAAAGGTAAACGCTGTAAAAATCAGGCAAACAAAAAACAGCCCTGCGCATATGTCATATATCATTTCTTTCTGCTTGTGCGTCATATATAATTGATCCATGGAAAATGACGTACTGTTTCAGTTTGAAAACGTGCACCTGAGGGTGGATGAAAATCATATCCTCCAGGGCCTTGATTTCAATATCTCTAAGGGTGAGTTTGTTGCGGTTATTGGTGCTTCAGGCGCCGGGAAAAGTTCCCTTCTCAGGATGTTTAATGCCCTGACCAGCCCCAGCGAGGGAAACATCACTTTTCGGGGTATTGAAATTGATTCGGATATACAAGCTCTCCGAAAAAATGTAGGTGTTCTCTTTCAAAACCCTGTGGTTTTTGAAGGCACAGTCAGGGAGAATTTATTGATCGCCGGCCGCTGGGATCAGACTATCTCTCAAACCTTGGATCATGAAATCCAGACCGCTCTGGATCAAGTCGGTCTGGTCAATATCAAATTGACTCATCACGCCAGGGATCTATCAGGTGGAGAGCAGCAAAGACTGGCGCTTGCCCGGACCCTTCTGAACCACCCCCAGGTTCTACTTCTGGATGAACCCACCTCAAACCTGGACCCCAAACTTGCTCGGGAAATCATGGACCAGATCGAAGAACTCAGGGAAGCTTTAAATTTAACGGTAATTGCAGTTTCCCATGATCATATGCTCATGCGTCGATATGCCAAACGAGTCATCATTCTATCACACGGAAAAATTATCGGCGATGGTGATTTTAAAACCCTGGATAAATCGCACGCCTTTGAAGACGCTGGTTTGTTAAAGAACGAGGTCAATGATGCGACCTGATTTTTACGTCTTGAGCTGGAATGATTTACTGGTATCGCTCCTGTTTATTGCATTTTCGCTATTTTTAATCAAAAAATGGAAGCTGGGTCTGGAAAACACGCTCCTGATCGGTACGTTGCGTACTTTTGTTCAGTTGACCCTCATGGGATATGTACTCACCTGGTTTTTTGATCAACAGCACTGGGCATTTATGCTCATGTTGCTTTTTCTCATGATCTTGATCGCCAGTTATGAGGGGACACGTCGACAGAAAAATGAAATCCCGCACTTCTTCCCGGCCATGCTGGTAGCTCTACTGGGTTCGGCCATCCTCATATTAGGGACAATCCTACTCTTTATCCTGGATGTTGAGCCCTGGTTTTCACCCTATGCCGCCATTCCTATTGGCGGAATGATTATCGGTAATGGACTCAATTCAACTGCTTTGACTGCAAATCGATTTGTAGGTGAGATGAAACACCGGGAGAAGGAGATTGAAACCCTGTTGGCCCTTGGTGCCACTCCAAAACTGGCTGTCTATGATGCCATGAAGGCTTCAATTCATGCTGCATTAATCCCCAACATCAATGCCATGATGACGGTGGGATTGGTACAACTCCCTGGTGTGATGACAGGTCAAATTCTGGCTGGAATTGATCCCATTATTGCCGTGCGGTATCAGATCATGATTATGTATATGTGGTTCACAACAGCAACCTTGGCCAACATGATCATGCTGGCCATTGTATACCGTCAATATTTTACATCAAAATTACAGCTCAGGCGCGAGCTGCTGAGGGAAAATAAGGCTTAGATTAAACCTTCTTCACCGAGAAATTTGTTGGCTTCTTCTACATGCTTTTTGAAATCTTCCCACAAAGCAGGGGCAACTGTGATACCCTTCTGAGTTGGACGCCACTCATCTTCGTCAGCCAGGTAATGAATTCTAAAATCCACATAGGTACGGCCCTTGAATTCTTTTACCTGAATAAGAATCTTTTCTGTTTCACTACGCTCTACTTCACCAATAATCTTTTCCATTTATTTATCCTTTTCTTAGTTCCAAATTTACTTACTTGATGTTCCCCATTTTTCATCGAATTCGTTTGGAGTAAAACCAAATGAACCAACATCTCCCCTGACGATAAAGGGTCTTTTGATGAGGTTGGAATCTTGAAGCATCAGCTCAATCGCTGTGGCCTTATCTGGAAGATTTTGTCCTAACTTTAATTCACGATAAATAGCTGACCGAGAGTTTAAATAGGGTTTGACATCGCTGGCATCGATGAATTTTTCCAAAAGTTCGCGACTGGGAGGGTGATTTATGATATCCACCTTCTCAAACTCAACCTTACTTTCGTTCAGATAAATCTGAGCCTTTTTACAGGTGCCACATGTTTTTTTATCAAAGAATGTTGGCTTCATAGCATATCCCTTTCCAAATCTTCATCATAAATAATTATAGCCCACACACTTTCCTAATACCGAATTTCGAAACTTTTATATTCCCCACTGTATGAATGGGGCTCATTCTCGACCCCTTCAACCTGGGACCATCGGTTGCCCACTTTGAGTTCTTTCAAGAAGGAAACGATCAAGCCATGTTCTCCTTCGGCAAGACCCACGACTGAACCATCGGAGTTGTTCTTAACCCAACCCGTAAGCCCCAAGTGTTGTGCCGTCGTACTGACAAAATATCTGAATCCTACCCCTTGAACTTTACCTGATATTCTATAGATAGTCGCTGTATCCATGGCTATTTCTTTCTGTTAATCGCTTCCTCGGGTAAAACGCTGGGACAAAATTCAGCCAGCACACAGTCATGGCATTGGGGACGGCGAGCAATGCAAACTGCCCGGCCATGATCAATGATCAGATGAGTGAACATGACCCAATGTTCCTTTTCAATGATTGGTTGGAGCTCCACCTCAATTTTTACTGCATCTTTCTGATTGGTCATTCTTAAAAGATTAGCAATGCGAATAACATGAGTATCTACTACCAGACCTGGGATATGGAATCCAGTACCTAACACCACATTGGCTGTCTTTCGACCCACCCCAGGGAGCTTTACCAGTGCATCCAGGTCTGCAGGGACTTCACCTTGATGCTCCTGCATAAGGGTTTGTGCACAGGCACTCATGTTTTTTGATTTGCTATTGAAGAATCCTGTGGATCGCACCAGCTCAGCGAGGTGCTCTACTGGAGCACTGGCCATGCTTTGGGCTGTGGGATAGTGCTTAAATAGGTCAGGTGTAACCTTGTTTACTCTGTCGTCAGTGCACTGGGCTGAAAGCATGGTGGAGATGAGGAGTTGGAATGGTGATCGATGCTCGAGACTACATTTTGAATTAGGATAGGTTTCGTATAAGGTCGTGATAATCCGCTGCATCCGGAGCTGCTTATTTTTCAATGATTCTCTCATGAGGCTCTCCGAGTCTGTAAATAATTTTTCATTTCATTCACACCCATGGTATTGATTACTGCACTGTTAGAAAAACCACCTTTGCGAGCCATGCGAACGCCCAACGGGATTGAGTCAAGTCCACTAATACTGTGAGCATCAGGATTGATTGAGATCTTGACACCTTTTTCTCTAGCATATTTGAGATATCGCCAATCCAAATCAAGTCGCTTGGGGGTCGTATTTATCTCAATTAGTTTATCATTTTCAGCAGCCACATCTATGATGGTTGGCATATCCGGATTGTAGCCAGGTCTGGCCATAAGCATTCTGCCAGTTGGATGCCCGAGCATGGTGGTAAATGGACTTTGCATAGCTCGGACGATGCGCTCGGTTTGCTTTACAGGATCCAGCTGAAAATGGCTGTGGATAGAAGCAATCACAAAATCAAAACCCGATATGAGTTCCTCATCATAATCCAGGCTTCCATCGCTCAAAATATCAGCCTCAATACCCTTAAAAATATGGAAATCGGTATAAGCGTCATTGAGTTGATCGATGAGATCCCATTGAGCTTTAACGCGGTCGGGTTTCAAGCCATTTGCATAGTAAGCCGCTTGTGAGTGTTCGCTGATACCGAGATATTGATATCCGATAATTCGAGCCGCCTCGGCCATTTCCTCAAGAGAGTTGCGACCATCGCTCCAGGTGGAATGGGCATGAAAGGCACCTTTTATATCTCCCTGGTCAATCAGCTTAAGATCTTCAGGAAACGTTTCATATGCGTCTCTCAGCTCAGGCTCAATCCATTGAATACCAATTGAATTGCATAGAGTTTTTTCAGATGAAAGCGAGGCAACCCCAGCCTGAGTGAGAGCTTGAATAGCAGCTTCTGCTTTACTGCCATACAAGCTCTGCAATTGTTGAGCATAGACCTCACCACCGGTTCGAATGAGTTGCTGAGCGTTGAAAGATTCTGGGGTAGTTACCCATAGATGGACGGGCATCCCTGTAGCGTCCTTTATGACTATAGAATGTGATTCAGAAAAACTACAATCCAATTTATCATTTAACTCTTTTAAGAGTTCTGATGAGTTTGCCTGGACAAGCAGTTCTATGGATTGGAGGAGTTTGTCCCCTCTTCTGAGTGTACCAGTCGGTTCAATTCGAGAGATACTTTGAAAGGACGATAATTTTTCAATCCAACTTTGCGCTACTGATAAAGCAGTATCTAGATAAAAATCTCTGGCATGTTTAGCCTGGAAGGCAATAGCATCCAGAAGTTTCATCTGCAGCTTGGGACCAAAACCCTTCATTGTGGATAAAGCATCTGCTTCACAGGCTAGTTTTAGAGCCTCAACGCTAGAGATATCAAATTTTTTCCAGAGCAATTGAACCTTCTTCATACCCAGACCAGGGAGATCCAACAGATCTGTTAACCCTTCAGGAAGTTGTGCTTCCAGCTCCTTTTCCAGACCCACAGTTCCTGCCTTGGCGAAATACATGATCACATAGGCTAACTTGGGACCAATACCTGGTACATCCTTCAGGCGATCTTCATCGACAAGCACACCCATGTCTTCGTCATGATCTCTGACGATAAGTGCCGCCTTCTCAAAACTGCGAATCTTGAAGGGGTTCTCTTCGAGTAGTGACATCATGGAAGCGAGACGATCTATTTTAACACTGATTTGAGAATTATTCATTTCTCAAAATAAATCAGATATGCCATTCACGAAGAAAAATTACAGGCAATCTTTTTAAGTTCATGTATGTTTGAATTTGATGGAGGTTTTGACATATTGCCAGCATGAACCAGCAGAGAATTCAACAGAAACGGCAATTTATCAACCTGATTCGCAAATTTTTTACAGATCAGGGATTTTTTGAGTTAGAAACACCCCTATTGGTACCTTCCCCTGGCATGGAAGTCCATCTGCACAGTTTCACCACTAAATATGTCAGACATGATGGTTCTGAGGAATTGCTCCACCTACCCACATCGCCTGAATTTGCCATCAAGAAGGCTCTGGGAGCCGGTTTTGAGAAGGTATTTGAAATCGCTCGTGTCTTTCGTAATCATGGAGAGCTGGGTCCACAGCATCACCCTGAGTTCACCATGTTGGAGTGGTACCGTCCCGGTTCTTACAATCAGATCATGGATGATGTAGCAAATTTACTTCAGTATGTGAGTGAACCGTTTGATACGCCGAAACATGATCCGGATTTTTCCTGGAATGGAGTCAAGAGAACATCCATACAGGACTGTTTTCAAACTTATGCAGAGCTTGACTTGCACAGAGGGATGACTGATGCTGAATATTGGCGAGGAGCAGCGGCTGATGTTCTAGGTGAAAAAATTCCCTCCGACGACACTTTTGATGACATTTTTTTTCGAGTATGGCTCAAAAAAATTGAACCCAGGTTGGGGCTATCTAACCCAGAGATTGTCTTTGATTACCCGGCATCCATGGCTGCGTTGTCCAAACTTAAATCACCTGAGGATATTTGGGCTGAACGCTTTGAGCTTTATATCAAGGGTATTGAGATTGGCAATGCGTTTAGTGAGTTGACTGATTCTCACGAACAATTTAAACGTTTTGAAGCCGCCAATCGAGATCGCGAAACACGTGGCTATCCTCCCCACCCCATTGACTCCGATTTTATCAAGGAAGTAGGCAAAATGCCTCCAACCGGAGGCATTGCAATTGGGGTTGAGCGTCTATTAATGGTGCTTACGGGTGAATCTGATATTCGCGAATTCTTCCTTTACCCATTGGCGGAATTAAAGCGTAAATAGAAATCGAATGCTGTCTTCGAGCCAAGTGCTCCTAGTATAACATTGCCATCCTGATCACGCCAGTTTGAGAGCTCACGATCCCTCAGTGGAAGTCCTGAATATACATAGTTGCCATAGATCTCATTCACACTCTCAAATTTCACCTGGTATAATCCGAGAGGGATACCCGCAAAATTACCCTGGAATTGTGGAAGCCCGGTGGAATCATCACTGAATATGGACACGGCCAGGGAGCCGTAAAAATCCTTGGTGGAGCCGTCTACAAAATATTCATCCATATACACAGCACAAAATGAGCTCAAAGATGAGTTGTTCCAGGTCATAAATGCGTAATTATTGTTATTACTCACTAGGGTGTCTCCAACCCAATTCGAATTCTCCCAGAAAATGTTGACAGGCGGTCCTACTATATCTGTTGAAGCGGTTATGATTCTGCCTTCTGAAGTGGTTAACACCATTTGATATTCAAGATTTTCATCTAATGAAATACCGGCGTATTCAGGTGCAGGGATATATGCTCCATAGTGGTAGGTAATATACGGGTTAGAGGCCATAGCTTCAGGCGGTCCACCAGGGCCATAAATTACATCAAATTCAGCAGCCTGAGTTTCCCAGAAGAATTCTGCTACAAAATTTTGTGACGCTGCTTCTCGAAGAATGACTGAAACCATTGTTGAATCGTGAATCTGGTGCAAGATTTCTATATAATCATCAACATGAGGTTCACCTGCATCAGCGATTCCGTTGCCACGTCCTTCAGGTTCATCATTTGGTCCGCCATAGTTATACCCAATATCATCGTTTAAAGGCTCACCCTCGTCCCAACGATTATTTCCATTTTCATCTGTGTAGGAAACCCAATCACCATTGTCATCTCTGCCATTATATAGGGATGTATCGGTGACCAAAATCGTGCGATCAACCCGGATAATAGAGTTGGCAAAATTATCGTTATCCAACAATCCTTCTATTCGTATTTCTTGCTTATAATTTTTATAGTATTCAGCAAAATCTGCGATGCTCATTTCCTCTGTGCAACCAATGAAGAGAAGAACTAGCAGACTGAGACCTGTTGTTTTCCGGAAAATGAGTTGTATATGCTTATTCATAAGATCTCCTATAACTCGAATTCTACGCCAAATGTTGGAAGAAAAGGAAACATACCTATTCCTTCAACAGTTTGATCTTCGAGATCCATGTTATAAAAAAATGTATTAAAATGATTTGTTACATTAATGATTTGAAACTTGAATGTGCCATCCAAACCAAAGGGTGAAATCTGGCGAGCATAGCTGACATCCACTCTAAAATAATCGGGGTAGCGAGCAGAGTTACGATTGCCCTTCAGTTCAGCAAGATTTGAATAGGGGTTACCGAAGTCAAATCCAGAACCATTTTGGGTTGGGACATAGCCTACCGTCGGTGTATACAGATTTGAACTGCTGCTACTTAGTGTGAGTCCAACTGAGTTTTTTTCTGATATGGTATACCCCAAGACCAGATTCGCTGAAAATGGTTGGTCATATTTAGAGCTATAAATCTCACCATCAGATTCAATGGCCTGACCATCCCCATTAAAATCAAATTCCTGTTTGCTCTGCATATACGAAAATCCAAGCCAACCCGTGAGCTTTCCACTGCTCTTCTTGAACAGGAGTTCCGCACCATAAATTTCAGCCGTGCCCTCAGTATAATCATCATCTGGATCGCTGAATACATTCTTGGGGTTAATTACCAGGGTGTTACTATAGGGTTTGTAATAGCCTTCAAGACTGGTAAACCAACCCTCGCCTAACCATTGTTCAAGTCCAATGATAAAGTGCTGTACTTGTTTTGATTTATAGTTCTCAGGGATTGGATTCCAGAAGTCGACAATACTCAAAATAGCATCCTCATCCTGCGCAGTAAAGATGAACTGGTTATATATTCCCCATGCTCCCTTAAGTGCGAGATTGGTATTGAGTAGATATTTGAATCCTATACGTGGTTCATAGTAAAGATTGGCATGTGCAGAGTATTTTGAAACACGCATGCCGGTTTGAAGCATGAGAACGGGATTGGGTTGCCACCTCTCCTGAATCAACCCAGTATAAACCATATTGGTTTCATCCTCATCAATGAACAGCATATCTCCAGTACCCAGGGAAAATTTTACTCCGAGATCTTTGGCTTCGAGACCCATGGTCACGGTGTGTTCTGAGGATATATACCAATCCAGAGTTTCTTTTATAGTCCAGTCATCTATTTCATTATAGACAATAAAATTACTACCTGAGCTGCTCCCCGTGCTGTCTTTGGAACTGTATTCCAAGTCTACATCAAATTTGTAGTTCGTGTTTGCAAATGAGAAGGTTGAGACAAATTTGGAATTGGGAACCCATCGCCATTCTACGCTATTGGTTGTATTCCCCCAATCCCATCTAAAGGTCACTTCAGCATCAGATTGTTCAAGATCAAAGGCGATACGATCCTGGCCACCATAATGTGAAAATGCCAGACGATTTGTGGGATTGATATTCTGAATGATTTTACCCTGGACATCATAAAAGTAGTATTTCCACTTCATGGGATCGTCCTTGGCCCAGTAATAAATTCTGGCCATCTGGTCAAAATAGGTTCTCCTGCCCGACAACATCCATGATCCTCGTAGGAGTGGTCCTTCACCCAGAATTTTTGAGCTTAACAGGTTGACCTCTCCATGGACTTCACTGAGATCTATGAATTTGCCAATCGGTTTATCTCCAAAAAGCTTTCTATTTTTCGAGTTCCCCTCACGTCCAGTGATACTTAAAACAGAAGATATGCGGTTTCCATATTTTGCAGGAAACCCGCCAGCCAGAAATTCAGCATCGGCGATGGCATCTGCATTAAAAGTTGAAAATACGCCACCAAGATGGAAGGGGTTGTAGATTTCAATACCATCTAGCATGATGAGGTTTTCATCCGGGCTACCTCCCCGCACCACCAGGGCTGAGGAGAAATCGCTGGATGATTGAACCCCAGGCAATAGTTGAAGAGTCCGAAAAATATCTGCCTCAACAAATGCCGGCATGAGCTTCACATCGCGCATGGTCAGGCTCACTGCACTGACTTCGATCTCTTTTTCGAAACGTTGACGGGCTCCTGTAACCACCACTTCCTCACCTTCGATTGATGCGGGAGCAATTTCAAAATCGTGGCGCTCATCCAGACCAGCTACCACTGAAATGGCTTTCTCAGTACGGGCATATCCCATCATCATTACCTGGAGGATATAATTGCCTGGAGGAATGTTGGTTATGATATAATATCCAGAATTGTCGGTAGCTGCGCCTATCCCTGTTTGTTTTAAACTAACATTGGCGTGTAGCAGGGGTTCACCGGTTTCTGCATCTCGTAGATATCCATTGATGCGACCTGAACGGGTCTGGCCGTATCCTGTTCCCAGGACCAGCATGGTGATGATTAGATAAAGTATATATTTAAAACTGTATTTCATTCTTCTTCCTTCAATTACACAAATCGATAGTGAAGCAAACTAATCAGAAGATTAATTGTTCACGGCAATCAATGTAATCGCTAACTGGTGGGAGGTGAATTTTATTCGAGGAAGAATAGACTAAGAGTGTTAAACCTGTGTTTTTGTGGGATAAACAAAAAGAAGGCAGGACCCCCTACCTTCTTTTTAACTGAAAAGGATGATATCTGAGAGTTGACTATTTCTCTTCAGAATCTCCTTTTTGTTCATCGATGCGATAAACGATAAGATAGGCTGCTCCAACTGCTGCGGGTATTAATCCCCAGACCCACATACCTGAGGGGGCGTCTTCAGGAATGGCTAGTGCCATTCCGAGAGTCATGATGATTCCGAGAAAGAGCCATATTAAACCAGGTAAGAGGCGATTTCTATTTACATCTGGAAATTTTACTTCAACGCCCTTTTCGATAGCTGCCAGAATCTCAGTGCTTTCAATTTTCCGTTTTTGCAGCTTAAGAAATAGCGCCACAATAATGATGGCGGCTGCGGATAAAAACATGCTGATAGGAATCATTTCTTCCATTATAATTCTCCTTTAATTAATTTTTGATTCATCGATGTATTAGACCGAAGCCAATCATCATTTGTTGCAGCATTTTGATCTTTTCTTGTAGAATATTTATTTTTGTCCTATCTGCAACAATTTGCCCCTAATTCAAGTCTAAGTATTAATATGATCAATATGACTCCCAGAGTTCAAAAAGAAGTGGATCACATCTTTCGGGAAATTGTGAAGGATCATAGCAGTCGTGTTTATAACCTGGCCCTCATGAAATGTAATCAAGTGGAACTAGCTGAAGACATCTGCCAGGAAACATTTATTCGAGTTTATAAAGGACTGCAAAATTTCAGAGATGAATCCCAACTGGGAACATGGATATATCGGATTGCTCTTAATGTGTGTCATACCATGATTAAGAAAGAGTCCCAGCTTTCGGCAAACATGATGCCCCTTGATGACCGGCCTGATTTGGAACCCATACAAGAACATGGCGATGCTGAAGAAATTTTCCTGAGGGACGTACAAAAGGATCAAATTCGACAGGCAATTTCAGACCTTCCTCCACTTCAATCTGATGCGATCACACTTTATTATTTAAAGGAATTTCAATATACTGAAGTGGCAGATGTCATGGATATCCCCTTGAATACAGTAAAATCCCATATTCGCAGGGCCAAAGCCAAGTTAAAACTATTATTAATGGAGGTCTACGATGAGACCCGATAATTTAAACAAACGAGATGTGATTGATGCAGTACTTGATAAATCCTGGGAGAACCCTCCAGCTCATATGGAGCAACAACTAATGGCAATTCCCTCTCAGATCGTTTTGACTCAAAACCGGCAATTGGATAGAATCTCCATCATTCTCAACAGTATTCTCATGTTTTGGGGAGTGGGTTTAGGAATATTTTTCTGGTCACCGCTGGAAAGGCTAGTAAACTTGTTTTCTCAGAACGTATTGGGAGTCAGCGCTTCGGTCCCTCAGATGCTCATGCATCCCCTCATAGGGATAATTACATTAACCTGCTTACTGTTCGGATGGGTCTTGATGGATATGGAAAAACATCCCGGGGTTACTAAAGTTTAGCTTAAAAAAGAGCCCTCCAAAAGAGGGCTCTTTTAATATTCACGTAAGTTTGAGTTTACCAGTTTTCGCCTAAGAGCTCAAAGTATTCCTGGGGATGTAGACAGGCTGGACAGGCTTTAGGGGCATCTTCACCCTCGTGGAGGTACCCACAGTTGATGCAGCGCCAGACAACTTTGCCATTCCGCTTGAATACCCGACCTTCCTCAAGATTCTTAGCCAGATCTGCATAACGTTTGCCATGTTGCTTCTCAGCTATGGAGATGGTCTCGAAAGCAATAGCCACAGCTTTAAAGCCTTCTTCGCGGGCAATTTTAGCGAATTCAGGATACATGGTGGTCCATTCGTACTCCTCACCTGCAGCTGCGGCCTTCAGGTTTTCCAGAGTGGTACCAATTTTACCTGCAGGAAATGTCTCAGTTATTTCCAGGTCACCACCTTCCAAAAATTTAAAGAAGCGTTTAGCATGTTCTTTTTCCTGGTTAGCTGTTTCTTCAAAAATCTGTGAAATCTGAACCAGACCTTCTTTTTTTGCAGCACTTGCAAAATATGTGTATCTATTTCTCGCCTGCGATTCTCCAGCAAACGCAATCAATAAATTTTTCTCAGTTTGAGTACCTTTAATACTACCAGCCATTTTAATTCTCCTTAATGTTATGAAATGAGACATGCATAAAATTTGCCAAAGTGGTTAAACCTGTTATGAAATATCGATCTCTAAATCTAGATTATTTTTATTAGGTTCATACCCAAGAGTAGAAACATTTTGTTCAGGAATAATTCAGGCTAGATTCAGCACTTACACTGGTAAAGGCTGCTATCCCTGTGGATAAGCAGTTTGAAATAAAAGCTTCAGTTATTTGAGGTTTACTTATTCTCTCAGCTGCCAGACCTACGTTTATTAATAAATATGGTCTTAAGCCGACACGGTTTTCTTGGAAATGAGGAAATCTGCTCCCGTATTTGGAAAGAGAAGATATGTTGTTTAAAAAGATTTATCTACATCTGGTTAACCGATGAGCGCTATCGGTAACAATAACCTTTCGCAATCTGACGTAAAGGTACTCCCTGATATCTGGCTCAAAGCCGCCATGCTTGGCAGTCTCTGGGCATCCATAGAAATCATTCTGGGTAGTTTTTTACACAACTTGCATATCCCGTTTTCAGGGACATTCCTGGCATCTGTGGGTCTGATCCTTATGATCAATGGTTACAAGTTATGGCCAGTCAAAGGGCTCTTCTGGCGGACTGCTCTTGTGACCGCTGCCATGAAG
>Ga0257118_1001093_pt1 | contig 18218 bp, 36 predicted proteins | sample SI112_150mmetaG_FD_190156 | JGI IMG/M metagenome (GOLD analysis project Ga0257118, IMG submission 190156) | Marine microbial communities from Saanich Inlet, British Columbia, Canada - SI112_150m | ecosystem: Environmental > Aquatic > Marine > Inlet | place: Canada: British Columbia | collected...
ATTTCCTTATAGTTTTCTTTATTGATAATAGAACCTGTAGCACAAAACTTAATTGATACGGCTATACGCACTATATGATGTCTTCCCATTTACGAAATTCGTTATTCCATTTATCGTTAATAGTTCCCCATAAATCCCTAGCAAGACGGGCAGTTTGTTTAACGACGGATATTAACTTTAAACCTAATGTGAGCATTAGATTTTAACCATTATAAGCTACAACAGCACCACTCGCAAGGGTAAACCCAGTCCATCTACCAAATATTGTCATCCCCTGAGGAAATGTATTAGATGAATCTATTGCATCACCACTACCACCGCTTGTGCCAATAAAACTTGATGATTCTGGTGTAAGTACTGTAAAAGTTGAATCTTCTAAGAATTGGATGGCAACCATAGTTCCCGATACAGCGGATGTCCCATCTTCAAATACTGATCCCGTTTGTCCAAGTCCTATACTTCCTGCTTCACCGCTTGAATATTTATGTATTCCCATAGCTAGTCCTTTATCTTAATTTTAATTTTTTTGGGGAAAATCTTATCATAGTTGTCTTGCCACTTCTTATTGGTAACAGAACTTCTTCTCGTATCCCCTTTCCCAGAACCAGTTAAGTCGCCTTTTTTCTTTATCATGGTAGAAGGGGTGGCGGTTAAACCACCCCATTCTTTATAGTTTAGGGATTAACCAAATTTACACCACGAATATCACCTGATTCATCAAGTAACTTCATACCATAAATTATATCAGCAACCACTTTTGTACCTAAGTAAGATACATCGTACTCTGCTTGGATTCTTACACCCTGTTGGATACCTATAACACAGGCTTCCTTCGGATAGCAAGCACCAACAATAGTACCATCAGTAGCTGATGTGGAGACTGCACGAGAATAAAATACATCCATGCCATAAATCATACCAACAGCACCTGTTTTTAACTCAGCACCAGTTCCACCAACAGCATCTGCACGAACAAAATATTGTCCAACACCGCTTGAAGGATTCATGATGTCAGCCATGAGAGCTGAATTAACAACCAATGAACAGTCATTAGGGTCTAGGTCGTTACCATACAGGTTAGACAACAGCGTCTCAAGGTCATCTGCTCCAAATGTATTATCAGTAGCAAGGTCTTGTCCAGTTTGAAAACCATCAAGTTCTGCCCACATATCAGTTTCTACTTGACGAGCAATACTTTCACCCATCATTTTAGCATACTTACTTGTTAGGTCTGAACTTGCTTGGATTGTAGCAAAGTCTTCAAACAATTCAGGTACAGCGTAATGCTTGTCGATTGTTAGTGGTACACTACCAGCAGTTGCAGCTGTACTAAAATCAATTACAGCAGATTCAGCTTTCGCTACTGCAGCTTTAAGTGCAATCTTTGGTACATGAACTGTGTCACCAGCCCCTTTTACTAAAGCGGAATAATCTTCAACTGAACTTGCTAATTTGTTAGCACGAGTAAAGAATTTGTAGATTGGGTCTGCCCATAGTTCTGGAATGAAATTCGCTCCAGTTGTTTTATCTAAAAAAGCCATTTATAAACTCCTATCGTTTATACGAATCCACGATAGCCGACCAATTATTTCGTAAGTCATCAGAGTCCATCGTAGTCCAATCTCCCGTAGGCTTTGTTGGGATTGCTCCTGCTCCGCTTGGGGGGTTGGGCTTAAGTGATAGTTCTTCAACAACATTCAATAAATCGTCAGTATCAAGATTCTTAAATTTTTCTTGTTTTGCTTCGGGAAGTTTACTCAAGGCATCATCTCGTAGTTTTTTATCCATTGCAACCCACTTTTCCTTAAAAGGTCTATAGGATTCAACTTCTTTTTCAAGAGTGACGTTTAATTCTTGCCACTTCTCTTCTTCTGCGAGTTTAACCTTCTTCGAGTCTTCCTCTTGCGATTCATAAGATTTAATTTTATCACGAAGTTCTTTAACTTCAGCAATCTTTTCATTAAATCTATATCTTGGAATATCATTTGGTTCGGGTTTTGTCCCTTCTTGAATTTTTACGTCTTCAACGACTTCTTGTCCTTCTGACATTTTAAACCTCTTTAGTGAGTATGATTACAAGGATTTATTCCTTGCATTAAATACAAGCCTAATGTAAGTTAAGAACATACTATAATGCAAGAACAAAATTACGAATTTAAAAGAAAGTGGTTTAAGTATCTTGACTACACACCACATGATGGACAATTAGCACTTCACTACCCGAAAAAGAAGGATGCTCGATTCCATGTGATTGTATGTGGTCGTAGATTCGGTAAAACCTGGGCTTCTGCAATGGAAGCTACTTATGTTGCATCTCAACCTAATAAACGTATTTGGGTTGTAGGTATGTCCTATAGAAAGGCTCGATTAATCTTTAGAGAAATATGGCAACGTATGGTTGTTGGACATCCTGAAGATATTGTTAGGTCGTCTGAAAAGGATATGTATATTAAATTTAAGTGGGGTACTACAGTTGAAGGAATGTCAGCAGATAATCCTGATTCGCTTGTAGGGGAAGGTTTAGACTTATTAGTGATTGATGAAGTTGCCAAGATGAATAAGAAGATTTGGGATATGTACCTATCCCCGACTGTTGCGGGTAGAAAAGGGAAAGTTATCTTTATTACAACCCCTGAAGGAAGAAATTGGATATACGACTTGTATAAACTCGGACATGACGATCCTGTTTGGAATAGTTATACATCGCCAAGTTGGATGAATCAACACGAGTTTCCATTAGGCATTAAAGACCCTGCACTCATAGAAAGACGTAGAAATATGTCAAGTGCATTGTTTGGTCAAGAATTTGGGGCAGAGTTTTCTGTCTTTGAAGGAAAGGTATGGGATTTTAATCGTGAAGTGGATACAGGAGATTTTCCTTACGACCCAAACCTACCTACTTATTGCTCTATTGATTTTGGGTATCGAATGCCAGCTGTGGTATTTGTGCAGACTCAACTCATCGATGGGCAAGAACATATACGAGTCTTTGATACGATTTTACATAAGAAAGACATTAAAACTGAAGATTTAATTAAGATGATTAAAACAAAGGGTTACCCTATCATGTCGTATTATGGTGACCCAGCAGGTAGTGCGGTACAGGGACAATCAGGTGCTGGTGATATGGAAATATTCCGTAGAAGTGGTATCCGAATTATATCGGCAAAGGATAGGGAGAGTCGCAATATTGTTGCGAGTGTCGCCTACACAAGGGGATTCTTTGCAAGTGCAGACGGACAACGTAGAGTACACGTTGATTCAAAGTGCATTGATATGATTACAGATTTTGAAGAATACCGCTATCCCGAGTCAGAAGATGGCAGACCTCTGAAAGAGGAACCAATTAAAGATGGGTATCATGATCATGGTAATGATGCCTTTAGATATTTCATAACAAATAGATTCCCTATGAAGAATAGGGTCATGAAGAGGATACAAAGATGATACACGATGTGATTAGAGATAAACTGATTGAATCAAAACTAATAACAGCACAGGGAAGACGAAACGAGATACGAAAGTATTTAGATTACTATTCTGGCACATCAACAGACCAATATATAAATAAATTCTTTGATGGAGATGCTTTTTCAGAGATTCCACCATCTCTAACTAACTTTACAAGAAAGTTCATCAATAAGATTAGTAGAATCTACACACTTGGTGCTAATAGAACTACAGGTAGTACAACTGATGTGTACAACAAAATAACAGCATTTAAAGATGTTAGGATGAAGCACGTTGAACGTATGACTCGTTTAGTGGGTACAGTCGCTAATCGAGTTTACTGGGAGAATGATAAATTCGAGTATAGACCGATATACTACTTTGAATCGTACTTTGGAGAAAATCCTTTTAAACCTGAAGCTATTATTTACCCCCTACTTAACCAATCTGCCGATTTATCTAATTCAACAGGATTACAATGGGCATACTGGGATTCAAGTATCTATGCCGTTCTTGATAATGATGGTGCAATACTACAAGAAACAGAGAATCCTTTAGGTATCTTGCCATTTGTTTTCACGCATCGTGAAGACCAGATTGATTCATTCTTTGTTGAAGGTGCAGCAGATATTATTAATTGTAATGAACAAGTCAATATTGGTCTAACGGAAATGAATCTTGGATTGAGATTTAATATGTTTGGACAACCTTGGGTTAAGGGATTAAGAGCAGACCAAGAAACGATTAGAGCAGGTTCTAATACTATCCTTGATATGGGTGATGAAGGAGAATATAACGTTACAAGTCCTAATGGGAATATTGCAGATGCAATAAATAACATTAAATTCCAAATTGAACTTGTTGCTTCTAATAATCACTTATGGATTCAATGGGCAGAGTCTGGCGGTGAAGTCCCATCGGGTATCTCTTTAATGATTAAAGATTTGGAAAGAAAAGAAGATTACTTTGACGATATTGCGATGTGGAGACTATATGAAAAGGATTTTTATGATGTTGAACGTGTAATTGCCGAGTATAACGGGATTCCACTGTCTGAAGAGTTTGGTGTTGATTTTGAAGAAGTCGAATATCCAACAACAGTTCAAGACCAAATACTGAAAGACCAGTTTGACCTTGAGCAGAACTTAATTACTCGTGCCAAGATTATGGTTCGTAATAATAAAGATTTAACAATTAACCAAGCACAGGAAGTTATCGATGAAAACCGAAAAACAAACGAAAGCGAATCACAACAGTCAATCTTTGCTCAATTCCGTCAAGAGCCTAGACAAGCTGAATGATATTGATATCGAATTAAGCGGTGACATCCAAGAAATTATTAATGATCCGATTGCTTGGGCTGAGAAACAAGTAGAAAAGTTTATTCTTGAGAATCAAGATAAGTATTTAGAATCAAAACAACTTGGGGAGGGTTTTTGGAATGAAATTAGAGATGACGGTTAATTTCGACTTTGGAAAACTTGCTGACAATCTGGATAATCTATTGGGAAATTATGCCCATAGGGTTTCAGTATCTTCAGCGGATAGGGCTAAGGAAGCTATTGATAGTGGCAAATTTGAACCATTAGCTGAATCAACAAGAGAGATTAGGGTAAAGGGGACAAAGCACCGACCTAAAACAAATTCTTTTAAGCCCTTGGTTCATACAGGTGCGTTCCGAGATAGTATCAAAGGGACAAAAGATGGCGTTGAAATGCTATCGTATGGTGCAAAGCACATCAAAGCACATAAAACGCCACCTAATTCAATGATACCCAATGCCCATGTCCCCGCGAGAAACTTTTTATCAGTCGCTATGAAACTTGCCAGTAAGGATACTTCTAAACTGACGAAAAACTTAATTAAGGCAATGCGTAACGCAATGCACTTATCAACCCCAATTAAATCGAGGTAATCATGCCCGAACAGGAGAAGTTAGATGACAAAGATAGAGAAATATTATTATGGGTTGCTCTCGGACTCTCTTACGACGTTAGAATCTTCGCAGAAAGATTTGGACAAGAAATTGGAAGACTTAATGCAAGTGGTGTTAGCCAACAATCAATTATTGGCACACTTAATGACGATCTTAGGCGAAACGGAAGAATCTTCGGAGAACTTAGGAACGCAATTAAGCGAGGAATTATTGGAGGCATTAATCAAGCATTCCGCAGAACTGGAGATATGGGGCAAAAGCTAAGATGGATTACTGTGTCTAAGAATATATGTCCTGATTGTGAATCGAGAGCAGGTGAAGTTGATAGCTGGGAAGGATGGCAAGCCAAAGGTATGCCAGGTTCAGGTTGGAGTGTGTGTAAAGAGTATTGTTACTGCCAACTCATCCCAGATGACATAGAGATAAATACCACAATAGCCATATGAAGCGATTTAAGGTAGTGTCATGGCTGTGTATTGATTGTATCCATACTTGGTTCACCCTCACCGCTTTGGATGACGCTACGGCTGAATTAGAGCCTTGTCCACGTTGTAGTTCTTTTAATACTAAACAAGCAATTCCTGAAGTTGATTAATTATTTGTTTTTAGAATGCCATATTGTTAATTTAAGATTTGGCACTATATAGTTTTTTTATATATGTATTATATATGGTATTGGTTTGTCAAATCTGACAAATGCATTTGTCAAGTACGTCAAATGGAAGGAAGTGCCTTTAAACAGCGTTTTTTCCTTAAAAACAACCACCAGTGCCGTTTCTTCCCATTTTCTCTTTTGACAAATGGATAGAAACACCTTTAAAGGGCATTTTCCTTTAAATCTGCTTCCATTTTCTCTAATTTAGCCATCCACTCTCTCCGTTGCTTGTTTGAGTGGCGACCTCGCCCTAAAAGTATTAATCCAACCTTATGGGCACGATTCCTTATATCTAAGGCTATTTTACGTTTCTTTTTGGTCTTTTCCTGTTGAGCCTTTGATACAACACCTACTTTTTCTTTATAAACGTGTTCAAAATCTTTCACAGATGTCTGCGGCACATCAGGTCTTTGTGGAAAGACTTCAAATTCAGCTTCTTGGTACTCAATTTCAGCAGGAATCTCTTTTCCTTCAGGTGAATCAAGGAATTTCTCAAAAGGAGACTGTGTATTTGCAATTTCCACTCTTTTAATAAGTTTGCCAGAGTGTTCAAGGATTAAACGACCAGCTTGAACGTTTCCACCTTCTGCTTCTCGAATCATCGCATTTAAAACAACAGGCAACCGACTGCCAAATGTAATCATATACTTTTGATAGAGAACTTCAACAAATTCAGGGTCTTTTAGCCATCGATGTATAGTTGCTCGTGTAACTCCGACTTTATCACCGATAACTTGATTTGATTGCCCCATTTCATCGACCATTATTTCAATAGCTTGCATCTTTTGAGATGTCCAATGTGCAGGTAGATTGACCATATACTTTTCCTTAATTTTCCCTAAAGTTAAAACTTTAAACCGATTAATACAAGAACTCTCTCGAACATCGGAGATGTGAGTACTCAAAACGCACCTAAATCCAACTAAGTCTCTTATCCTACTATAGAGAACAAAGGCATCTATTAATTAAATAATTAAACTTAAATATGGTTTTATTTTTTTTTAAAATAGCAACAGACTTAACTATACACCATTTTATGAGTAATGACGTTTAACCACCCTAACCAGATAAGCATACCCCTTGCCCCCTATTGCAAGTGAATCACATGAAATTAATCTTTTCATGCTGCGGCAATGGGTGGTTGGATAGGATGCACCATTAAAGTCCATGGTGGATTCGCGGAACACTTACTTGAATCGCTACATTTTATTGTATTAATAGCATTGTAAAATAAATTAAATAACCTATTGACAAATAAAAAAACCTACCTAAATTCTATCGTATCAAATGATACATAAACAAACAAAAAAGGGAAACAAAATGAAACAAACAATAATAAATAGCTTTATTGATAAATCAGTTAAAGCACCAAGTTATGAGCCAAATGAACTGACAAGGAAAAACTTTGGCGATTGGATAACTGCCAACCCTCTCGGCACATACAAAGAATGGAAAAAATATCTTGAACTATTAGTTGAAGGGGGTGAGTGATATGAAACAAACCAAAGAACAATTTAAAAAGGATTTTGAGAGTCTGAATTGTTACTATCTTGAAATAAATAACGAAGTTTACTACTTCAATTTAAAAACGGATACAATGCAAATAGGTGGCGTAACCAATGCGGGCTTTTATCCTACGTATGAAATTGAAATTGATTATAATTTTAGCTTAGGCGAAAATTTACTTGACCTAGTCGAATCCTTCAAAGCAACAGAGGTGAAATCATGAAACTAAAAACAACTAAAAAACAAATAAAAGAAAGTGCGTATCAACTGTATGCAGCGGGGTATTGTGAGCTCGATAGATTGCTTGCGTATCAATCGCCATTTGCTTATTCGAGTGGTGTTTATGGCTGGTCTTGCGATTATTACAATTTGGACGGGGTCATTATTTCAACGGGTTATTCACCGATAGGCGAAAGCATTGCGTATGATCTGCAAAAAAAATACAATAATCTGGCGAAGAAAGCTCACAGCAGGGACGAAATGGGCGAACTATTGCAGGATTTTTTAAATGAAATAACTAAAAAAAAGGTAAAAAATGAAACACACAAAAATGAACATTGAAATATTAAGGAACCAAACAAGCTGGGATTTAAAACAAATGATCAAAGCGTTGTCCCTTCCAATTTCCAGTTTTTTAAATACAGAAGAAGACGATATAAGGCTAAAAAACGCTAAAAAGGTATTAAGGGAGCGTAAAGGCAAATAATAAAATAAAGAAACCAATCTAGCCCGCTTTTTAGCGGGCTTTTTTGGTATTTGGACACGAGTAAAATAATTAAACAGGGGTAAATTTAGCCATAACAGAGAGAAAAACCTTCGAAGTATACTTGCTATAGATTCCAGTTAAAGCATCGATATGAGCGAAATTAGGCACGTTAAAAACAATTCATAGTCAATAGTTTAACCAGTGAATAAAATGCTCTATTGAGATTGGTTCTCAATAAGGAAATTTGACTAATGAGAATAATTCTCAATAAGGATTTGAAAATGTGCCATCATATTATAAATGGGCTGTGATATTTTGTGTTATATTTTGGGTTATATATTTGGTGTTATATTTTTGGGTTTATATTTTCAGTTATATATTGCAAGGTATATTTTGAAAAATATAAATCTCTTGAGTGAAAATAAATTGAAAAAAGACTTGACACGTATTATAATTGGTTATAATATAAGCCAAGATTAATGAACAAAAAACAAAGGAAATAAAATGAAAACAACATTATTATATGGTTGTAAAATTGGAGAACCATCATATATGAAAGAAGTTTTATATGAGTGTGATGGGTATGTGAATAGCGGTAAACTTATGAGTAAAGGCGAAAAATGGGCGAAAATAAACAATTACGATAGATTGGAGATTAGGGTAATTGAATTAGGAAAACCCGATTTTGGCATAACAGTAGAAATATAACTTGACATTACAAAAAACAAAGGATAAATAAAATGAACATACATAGAATAATAAACTACAAAGCTAACAACAAACAGTTAAACTGGGATTTTAAAACAAACAACTTCACTGAAAATGTCAATGATGCAGCTATGAAATACGGTCTTGACCTGCGACTTATGGAGAAAAAACAAATGACTTTAAACGGCGGGTCTTATTATTGTCATGATTGCAGTCATGACCGACATAAAGCCGTAAATCATTATATTGACCAGTCTTTTAATGAGTTTAAAATAAAATATCAAACCACGTTTAATAGATTGAAGAGCATATAATGAATTACCTAATAACAGCCATAATATTAACACTATTTTACATGATGGCGTTGAACTTTATCGTATGTTGTCTTGCAATGTCTGGAATTAAGATGAAAGACACAATAAATAAAACATGGTTATAAATAGCGTTATATATTTGATGTTATATTTTGGGTTATATATTTCACTTGACTTTTATAAATATAGTCTAATTAAAGTTTTATAAATTATAATAAAGTTCTTGACTTTATAAATAAATGAATAATGAAAATAAATTAATAAATAACTTGATTGGCATTATAATTATGCCTAAAGTCTGTCACGTTAAATGAACAATAAACAAAGGAAATAAAATGAAACAAGTAGATAAATATAAATTAGAAGCAGTTAATCACGATGGATCCGAGAGTGTGATTGTGTGGACTTCGGATGACCGAGATTATTTAATGGAATTAGCCGAGACCATGAGTGCCGATGAAATCATGAACGAGTTTAATGAATCACCTACAATGCTAAACGGTGATACTTTAGACTTATATGTGGATTGTAATGACGATGATAGCACGAGAGATATAGATTGGGTTGGGCAATTTATAATGACAGATACAGGAGTTATAAAATGAACACAATTAAATCATATAATGAACAGATAAGGGATTTAGATGCTAAAGTCAAAGCTACATCCGAGAAAGAGAAACGAGCAACCTATGTTCATGCATTTGGCGAAGAATACGATGCACCAGGTAGAAAGCAACATCCATTGCCCTTGGATTTAGCTTATAAAGTGGCTTTACATTCACTTGCAAAAAAGGAGTTATAAAATGATAAACTATATTCTTAATCCGTATTTTTTGGTCAATGTATTGTGGATGATAACATTAATAATAGCAGTAATAATAAGGAGAACAAAATGAGTAAAGTATGTGAGTATTATACAAGACGGCAACAAGGTAGTGAGTGGGTTATATGTTGTCGTGAGACAGGTGATTATATTGACACGTTCAATTCAAAAGAAGAAGCTGAAAATATGCTTCTCGTTTATGAAGATGGCGATAAGATAGAAGATATTTATGAGCCTAATTTTTATGAAATTCGACAAAGTAAAGGATAAAAAATGAAAAAAACAGACGTAAACCATTGTGCCAATTACTCCAACGGAAAATGCGATGGAATTATGATTGGCAAGCACCTTGAACAATGGATTGACAAAGACCTTGAAAATAAACCTTGCAAGATTAAATCGGGCAAAGAGTGTGAGTATTTTAATAAAATAGTGATAAATGGGATAAAACACTTGATTTAGTTATATATTTGGTGTTATATTTCGAAAAAGGAGTTATAAATGGATATTATATTTATTGTAATGTTAGTTATTGTATCAATTCAAGCAATTCAAACGAAGAAAGACCTTGAAAACGAAAAGAAAAAGGCGGATTGGTGGAAAGACCGCTATTTAAAAGGGGTTAATAATGGATGAGAATCTCTATTCGGCTTGTTGCGGTGCATCTTCTTCCTGCGAATTAGAAGACGTTGAAGGTGAATTAATCGGGATGTGTGCAGAGTGTAAGGAGTGGACTCATTTCATGGACGATGATGAATACATGGATTGGGAAGATGAACTAGAGTATATTCGTGAGCATTTATGAACCACTCATTTTCCACAGATATTGCCGATAAGATTGGACTTAATAATGCTATTATAATTCAGCATATATATTATTGGCATCAAAAAAACGAAGCTAATAATAAGCATTACATTGATGGTCATTATTGGACTTATAATTCTGTTAAGGGATTTTCGGTTATATTTAGCTACCTATCAGACAGCCAAATTCGACGTTCGTTGAAAGGATTGGAAGCTGATGGTTATATTATTACGGCTAACCACAATAAGCAAGGGTATGATCGTACTTTATGGTATGCTTTGACCGAAAAAGCCCTTTTAATTCTATCTCCTTCCATTTGTCAAAATGAACAAATGGATTTGTCAAAAACGACAAATGGATTTGTCAAATCTGACAAACCTATACCAGATAGTAATACAAATATAAAAACAAATAAAGCTAATGCCTATAATCCCAATATTAATAATCAACAATTGGCATTCCTAAAAAGAATTGTTTCAGATTTCTACCAAACAAAACACAAACAATACCCAAATCATATAAAAAAAGATTGGCACACGGATTCAAGCCTCACAAGTGGTTCAGTTAATACCTTGTATCAGTTGATTATAATCGACGAATGGAAAGAGACAGACGTTAGGGATGTTATAAAATGGGCTACAACAGATGAATTTTGGCAATCGAATTTATTAAGTTTGAAAACATTACGGAATAAATCTAAAAATGGTATGTCTAAATTTGCTAATTTGCACTTAAAGTTCAAGAAGTGATACCAGCATACCAATAAACAATAAAAGTGGCGTTAAGACACCAATTATAAACAACAGGAGATACTATGGGAACAATATACACAGCAGTCAATGAAGAAACGATGGTGGGATACGAATTAGGCAAAGGTGGTTGGGTTGAATTAGAAAATGCCTTCGCATCGGAGACAGTAAGATGACATTCGAGGAGCAAGGAATATACGTGCGAGGGACAAGTGGACAGGAAAAAGTGAAGTGTCCGCAATGTTCCCACCAAAGAAAAAAAGGTTCAGACCCATGTCTTTCGGTTAATATTGATGATGGAATTTGGAAATGCCATCATTGTGGATGGAAAGGTGGATTAAAAGATAAGAAGCGAGATACATACGTTCCCACACCAATCGTGAAACCCGAAGAACCTAAGACCGACCTACCCGACAGCGTAGTTGAGTGGTTCACTGGTCGTGGAATATCCTTGAACACTATTATATCCGAAGGTATAGGTTATAATAATCGGTGGATACAATTTCCATTTTATAAAAATGGTGAAGTCGTTAATATCAAATCTCGTACAGCAGATAAAAAATTCCGACAGGAAAAGAATGCTGAAAAATGTTTCTATCGGTTTGATCACATGAGAGGCATGGAGACGATTATAATCACAGAAGGCGAGATGGATGCCTTATCTCTTGTTGAATGTGGTTATAGTAACGTAGTGAGTTGTCCTGATGGTGCAATCGCTCCTAATTCCGTTGCTACGGACAGGAAATTCAGTTACTTACTATCTGCCGAAGAAGAATTAATGGGTGCTACCACAGTCATACTCGCTATGGATGATGACCCAAGTGGTCATGCTATGCGAGACGAACTTTCCCGTAGGATTGGGAGAGAGAAGTGTTATAGAGTTACATACCCTGAAGGCTGTAAAGACATGAATGATGTCTTAATGGAACATGGGCAAGACAAGGTGATTGATGTGATAACTGAAGCCTATCCTTATCCGATTGATGGCGTTGTAACCATTGGAGACGTAACGGAAGATGCCATTGATTTATTGCTAAAGCCCGACCACAATGGATTAAGTACAGGATGGACTGGATTAGACAATTTCTACCGAGTCTCTAAAGGTGAACTTACAATCGTAACAGGTGTTCCCAATATGGGAAAGTCTGAATGGATGGATGCCCTAATGATTAATATGATTCAAGACCATTCATGGAAATTTGGCATATTTTCAGCAGAGAATTTCCCCGTTAAACATCATCTTTTAAAGCTGGTTGGGAAGTTCAGCGGCAGAGCCTTTTGGGGCGATGAGAAACTCGATGAACAGACAGCCCGAAACACTATGGCTGTGCTTGATGAATACATTAAGTTCATTGGTACACAAGAAGACAATGTAACAATCGAGAGCATACTGGAACAAGCGAAGATACTTAATTTTCGTTACGGATTGAATGGACTTATCATTGATCCATGGAATACACTCGAACATAAATTCAGACAGAGTGAGAATGAGACGAATTATATATCTCGTGTTTTATCGACCATTGTAGCATTTGCGAAATTACATGAGATTCATATATGGGTTGTAGCACACCCAAGAAAGATGGAAATGGATAATAATCGTAAGCCAGTAGTTCCTGGTGCTTATGATATTTCAGGTAGTTCTAATTTCTTCAACCGAGCGGATAATATTATATCTGTACACCGACATAAGGATGAAGATGACGATTATGTTGGGATTCACGTAAGTAAAATAAGATTCCAATATAAAAATGGAAGACCAGGAATAGGCAAACTTAATTATGATATTAAAAATGGGAAATACTATGAATACGAACAAAGAGATGCAGAAATATTATTTGGATAAGTTAGATAAGGTGGAATGTACAACAAATCACGACTATCATATTCGCAAGATGCGAGAACGATTCTATGAAGAGTTTGACGAGATTTGGAAGAAAGTAAAATTAGGAAAGGCAACACGACAAGCATGGGAAAAAGCCTTAAATAAATGGTTAAAAATGGAGTCGATATGATTTGTGAGTATTGTGGATGCGACCACATCCAAAAACGTGGCATAAGAAATGGTTTACAGCGAGTGGTGTGTAAGGATTGTGGAAAATGGAGTCAAGTTGTACCCATTACCAACGCATCCAAAGTCTTACTTTTCGATATAGAAACGACTCCTATGGAAGTTTATGTTTGGTCTTTGATTGGCAATAAATACATCCAACCCAATAACATTATACAAGACTGGAATGTTTTATCTTGGAGTGCCAAATGGTTATATGATTCAGAGGTTATATCTGACGTACAAACTCCACAGGAAGCTATTGAGCGTGATGATGAACGAATTATAAAATCACTATGGCATTTGATTGATGAAGCCGATATTCTAATCGCACACAATGGTGATAGGTTTGATATTAAAAAAATCAATACAAGATTCCACCTCAATGGATTGTTACCACCTTCACCTTATCAATCTATCGACACCTTGAAAGCGGTTAAACGTAGTTTTGCATTCTCATCAAATAAGCTAGATTATTTAGGTCAATTACTCACTAATAAAGGTAAGATTAGCACCAATTTCAAGCTGTGGACAGACTGCCTATTAGGTAAACGTCAAGCCTTAAATGAGATGTTAGCTTACAACGAAGAAGATGTTAGATTGCTTGAAGAAGTTTATCTTGAATTGAGAGCGTGGATTAAGTCTCATCCAAATCTTGGCATGGGTGGTGTTGGTGAATTATGTCCTACTTGTGGGAGTGATGATATACGTTATAATGGTGGGTATTATACCACAGCGGCTAACAGATATTTATCGTACAGATGTGGTGATTGTGGTTCATTATCAAGACGATTAGAAAGTGAATTATCGGTCGAAGATAGACGAGCCTTAATGAGAAGTTTACCAAGATGAAAAAAAGACTTGACAACCTATTTTCAAAGCTGTATCTTCACGTATGAAAAATAAACAAGAAACAGACATTACAACACAGGACTTCACTCAGGGTAGGTTTTTAGTGGTTTTTCCACATGATGCCGAACAAGATGAAATTGAATTTATTAGAAATAAATTATTCTCAATGCTAACCCGACATGGTTGTCAAGTGACCAAGAAAGACGATGAGTAAGGTTACTATGCACGAGCCAGTATGGAATGGTGGGAATCCCTACTTTTCCATTAGAACCGATAGAGTGGATAACCATCTATTCATAAGGTGTGATTACAAAGATAGATATGGCAACCCTAAATACCCTAATGCCTTTCATGGTTTTGGGGATGAAATTAAGGGGACTCAAATCTACAAAGAGAGATGGGGAAAGGCTTATCGGGTGTATTTGAGTGAATTAGAAGAAGTATTCTTTCACTTCACAATCGCATGGGACGGATATGATGGTAAGCACCAAGGTGAAATAACCCATATAAGAACAAGTTATGAAGATATGGTTGAATCAATAGATGAATACCTACAAGAATTGAGCAAAAGAGATGCGTATCTCGAATGTTGTTCGATGGAAGCTGGTTATCATGTGGTCGATCTGACCAACAAAGTAACCAATACACTAACTAAATAAGGAAAAAACATGGCATACATGAAATTTGAAAAAATAGATACTGATTATCTAATAACATTAACAGCCGAAAGACCGACACCACGAGAATCGCAATGGGGTGTGCAACAAGAATATTCCATTACATACGATAGTAAACCATATAGCTTGACAGCAAGTCCTGGACTTCATAAACAATTATCTCTCTATGGTGCTGGTTCATCCTTAAATGTCCGCAAAGAATCGTTTGGTGAAGGAAAAACCAAATTTGTGGTGGTTAGCAGGGGACAATCGAGTGATACTCTGAGTACACCTCAAGTATCTATGTCTTCTGATGCGAGAACGCACGACATCCATAAGCAAGTATGTTTAAAACTTGCTGTTGGGTTACTAAATCGTGAAGATAATAGTACGTTGAGTGGTGGTGAGTTAGTCGTTATTGAAGCTAATATGAAGAGTTTATTGTTGGTTCTTGAAGGGAAATCTGAAGAAAAAGCTGACGGGAAAACCGAAGCTAAATCTGACGAAGACCTACCCTTCTAATTGTGTCGGGGGTGGATGGACTTTTTTCAATCTCCTTTGTTGTTGTCCTGAAGCCCCCTATTCCTTATGAAAAAACCTAATATAAAAAAACTTGATAAAGCATGGGCTGAAAAAGTCCGAGAATACGGGTGCTGTGAAAACTGCGGTAAGACATCAAGACTTAATGCTCATCATTTCTACTCAAGGTCAATAAGATGTGTAAGATGGGATGTACTTAATGGATTCTGCCTATGTGTAGGATGCCATGTATTCTCATCACACTTTTCAGCACATAAAACACCTGCTGAATTTGTTGAATGGGCGATTGAGAAACGTGGGGATGAGTGGTACAACCAACTCAAACTTCGTAAAAATACTTTTCTTAAATATATAGATGCAGATGTTTCTGATATTTTAAGGACTATAGGAAATTATGATTTTACACGGTGATGTAACAGATAAACTTAAAGAGATTGAAACAGAGTCAGTTCAATGCGTTGTTACTTCGCCACCGTATTGGGGGTTAAGGGATTATGGAACTGCAAGTTGGGAAGGGGGTAATAAAGATTGTAACCATTTCGATGGAACTTTGCAATCTATGAAAACCACCTTACATCCAGAAACAAATCAAAACGATAAAAGAAATTTTACAGGGATGCCTTTCAAAGATGTTTGTGGAAAGTGTGGTGCTAAAAGAGTTGATAAACAATTAGGACTTGAAGAAACGCCCGAATTATATGTTGAAAATATGGTGAATGTTTTTAGAGAAATTAAGCGAGTATTGAAAGATGATGGAACTTGTTGGTTAAATCTTGGTGATAGTTATTATGGTGGGGGATGGAAGGGTGCATCTTTAAATAAAAATAGTGGCGATATACAGAAAGCACATAAAGGCACACATTGTGGGGAACAAATAAAACATGACCCAAAACACCCAATTATAAAAACGAAAGATTTAGTTGGTATCCCTTGGCGAGTTGCACTTGCGTTACAATCCGATGGGTGGTGGTTAAGACAGGATATCATCTGGCACAAACCCAATCCTATGCCTGAGAGTGTTACTGACAGGTGTACTAAGTCCCATGAATATATATTCCTGTTGAGCAAGTCTGCCAAGTATTTTTATGATAATGATGCTATTGCTGAACAATCTTTAGAGTATGGCAAAGACAAAAGAAGTGATTTAGGAAATATAAGATATGATGGAAAACGTACTTTAGATAAGAGTGGTAAAAACGGACAGGGTTCTTTTGTTACGATAAACCAAACAAGAAATAAACGTTCTGTGTGGACTATTAACACTCAACCTTACAAAGAAGCCCATTTTGCTGTATTTCCACCAAAGATTCCAGAATTATGTATTAAAGCAGGGAGCAAAGAAGGCGATACTGTTTTAGATCCATTTTTCGGAAGCGGAACAACAGGATGGGTAGCACAAAGACTTGGTAGAAAGTGGATTGGTATTGAATTAAATGCAGAATATATTAAGATTGCCAAACAAAGATTTATACAAAGAGAATTATTTACTTGACATTGCTAATTCAAGTGATTAATTTCATATAACAATAAGGAGTTAATTATGTGGCAATCAAAAGAATTACTGAATTTACAGGACATCCGAAACAATGTAAGTAAGATGTACAACCATACAGAATTAGAATCAGATGAGTGTTCGTCTGAATTTCTAAACGCTGAATTAAAGGCTATAAGCGAGTTAATTAACAGTTCGCTGTGTAGTATCGACCAAGAGTTAGATAGGCTCATTAAACGTGATTCTAAGGTCTTTAAAGACTATAGGTGTTCACATTGTGAGAGTGATAAGATATATGTATGTGAGCCATGTATGGTAGCTTGGTCTGATTCGATTGTCATTAAGGAGATAAAATGAATCAAGAACAATGGTTAAATCAGATAGTTCAGTTTGATGAATGGGGAAGACCTCCATCATTAGCAGATGTACCACTAAGATATGGGTCAAGGACTGAAATGTTTGAACTCAGGGAACTAAATAATGATGATATTAAAATGAAATATAAAGAATACTTACAAGAGTATCAAGGGGCAACGAAATGAGTAGCTACGATCAAGGTTATACTTGCATTGAGTGTGAACACTCGTATGACGATAGAGACGGTGATTTGGACGAAAGAATGTGTAATGAATGTATTGATACGATTTATGAACAAGAGAAAAAGGCAACTGTAGATATTGATCTGCACGGAAAAGAATCTAAGGAAATTCACGGCAAGATAATGGCAATTATGGAAAGATGTAATTTGTATGATTTACGAACTATATTTGAAACACTCGCTGAGATTGGGTTCAAGGTAAAGGCATGAAGTACGCTGATAGCTCACGAGTGGACGATAGGGTTGTTATATGTCCTGAATGTAATCGTGGGTATGAACATGGGATTGTAGGTTACTCAACGACCCGAACTTTGTGGGGTAATATATTCTATCCACCACACATGATTCCAGCTATTGGAAAAAAGAAAAAGGTTTGTG
>Ga0257118_1001099_pt1 | contig 18129 bp, 18 predicted proteins | sample SI112_150mmetaG_FD_190156 | JGI IMG/M metagenome (GOLD analysis project Ga0257118, IMG submission 190156) | Marine microbial communities from Saanich Inlet, British Columbia, Canada - SI112_150m | ecosystem: Environmental > Aquatic > Marine > Inlet | place: Canada: British Columbia | collected...
TTCTTGCTTCTTGCTTCTTGCTTCTTGCTTCTTGCTTCTTGCTTCTTGCTTCTTGCTTCTTGCTTCTTGCTTCTTGCTTCTTGCTTCTTGCTTCTTGCTTCTTGCTTCTTGCTTCTTGCTTCTTGCTCGCGAGCGCAGGGGGGGGGAAATCCCAGAGGCAGAATCAAACATATACAGCGCCCCACTCTTTTGGCACTTTAGCGTGTTGACACTTGCATAACACGCCAACATCTACAGCCCCACGCTAAGGTAAAATAAGCGTGATAACACTTGTGTAACTCACTAAAGCCTGTTAAGCTCATCATTCAATTAAATTAATCGGAGATTATTAAATGGCAGAAAAGACATACACAGAAGCGGAGTTTTTGGAGCTAAAAGGCAAGTTGAACGAGTTTAGGGACACTAATGTTGGTCTACTAAAGGCAGCAGAGAAGTTTAAGGGCATAGATTTAGAGAAATATGGTAGTGCGCTGGAAGCGCAGAAGAAGTTGGACGATAAGAAGCTGTTAGATGCTGGTAAAGTGGATGAGTTGGTTGCTAATGGCGTTAAAGCTGCACAGGAGCAACACGCTAAGGCATATTCTGAGTTAGAGCACCAGAATAGTACACATAAAGCTCAACTTGAGGCGTTATTGATTGATGGTGCAGTTAAGGATTCTGCTATTAAGGCTGGTGTTTTGCCTGGTGCTATTAGTGACGTTGTTCTTAGGGCAAAGGCTATTTTCAAGTTAGAGGATGGCGCACCAAAGGCGTTTGATGTTGCTGGTAATGCACTGGTAAAGGCTGGTTCAACTGATCCACTCTCTATGGGTGATTGGATGAAAGGGTTAGAGAAGTCTGCTACGCACCTTTTTACGCCCTCTAATGGCTCGGGGTCATCGCATAATAGCAGTGGTCAGAGGGGGAGTAAGGAAGTTACACGTACGCAGTTTGATGAAATGGATCAGGGTAGTAGAGCGACTTTTGCTAAGGACGGTGGTAGTGTAGTGGATGGCTAAAGGTACGCAGAATATAAGGGTTCCTGCTAAGTTCAAGTACCTTTACCAGAAAAAACGCTACAAGGTTTACTATGGTGGGCGTGGTGGTGCTAAGTCGTGGGCTTTTGCTATTGTGCTCCTGTTGAAAGGGGTGCAGAAGCCCATTCGTGTTTTGTGCTGCCGTGAGATGCAACATTCTATTAAGGAGTCAGTTCATAAGTTGCTGGTTACTCAGATAGAGAGAATGGGGTTGCAGTCGCGGTATAAGGTCCAAAGGGATAAAATCATAGGGGTTAATGGTACTGAGTTTGTGTTCTTTGGCTTGCGGCACGACCCTCAGCAGATTAAATCCTTTGAGGGTGCTGATATTGCTTGGGTTGAAGAGGCTCAAAAAGTCACCTTGGAGAGTTGGAAGTTTTTAACGCCCACCATACGAAAAGCTGGTTCAGAAATTTGGGTTAGCTTTAACCCTGATCTGGCAACTGACCCTACTTATGACAGGTTTGTAGCTCATAGAAGACCTAGTTCTTTTGTGATTAAGGTTAATTATAGCGACAATCCCTTCTTTAGTAGGGAGATGATGGCAGAGTTGGAGTATGATAAGGAGGAGGACTACCAAAACTACCTACATATATGGGAGGGGGAGTGTGCCACTACTTCGGAGGCGCAGATCTTTAAGAATAAGTTTACAGTAAAGGATTTTAAAGCTCCTGAGGGTATGGACACTTTTTATTTTGGTTTAGATTGGGGTTTTTCCAGCGACCCTACCGCTATTGTTCGGTGCTGGATTAAGGACAATGAGCTTTATATTGACTATGAGGATGGTGGAGTTGGTATTGAGTTAGACCATACCCATAAGGTTATTGACGCTATCCCTCTAGCCAATAAATACACTATTAGAGCTGACAATGCTAGACCAGAAAGCATAAGTTTTATCTCTCGACAAGGGTACAATATAGTGGCGGCTCCTAAATGGGCTGGCAGTATTGAAGATGGTATTGAGTATATAAGGAGCTTTAGTAATATCTTTATCCATACTAGGTGTAGAGAGGTTATTAGTGAGTTCACACATTATTCTTACAAGACAGATCGTTTAAGTGGTGATATACTCCCAGTTGTTAAAGATAAATGGAATCACTACATAGATGCGTTGCGCTATGCCTTAGCACCTATGATTAAGTTTAGGGATCTTACAATGACTACTAAAGGAATTACAGGATATTAATATGATAAATTCAACCCATCCGCAATACGATAAGATGCTCCCCTCTTGGGATAAATGCCGTAGAACCTATGGTGGAGAGGAAGATGTTAAGGCTGCTGGTCAGTTATATCTACCTAAACTTGGTTCACAAAAGACAGAATCCTACAACGCCTACAAGAAGAGAGCTTACTTCTTTAACGGAGTGGCTAAAACTATTGATGGTATGGTTGGTACTTCAATGCGAGTAGATCCTGTTATTAATGGTGTTCCAAAAGAGCTGTTGAAAGATATAACTGGTACAGGTATTTCTGTTATTGATTTTATCTCTTACCTACTTACCGAACAGTTACTGATGGGTCAGCAGGGTGTTATGGTTGACCATAATGGAGAGCGACCTTATTTATCAGGCTTTAAGGCTGAACAGATAGTAAACTGGATGGATGATAGAATTATATTAGCCGAGCAATATCTAGTAGCAGACGATAAAGATGAATATAAGCAAAAATTTGAAACTCAGTACCGTGAGCTTGTTTTAGATGATAGTGGGGCTTATAGTGTCTACTTATGGAGAAAGGTAAAGAGTTCTGGTGGTGTGATGGAGCAATGGGGTATTGTTGAAACATATAGTCCTAGTATCAAGGGTTCTAAATTTACTAATATTCCATTCGTCAAATCCTCTGTTGATGGTTTGAACTTATCTACAGAGAAGCCACCACTGCTACCGCTGGTTGATATGAATCTATCTCACTACCGCTCTAGCGCGGACTTGGAACACGGTAGGCACTTCACCTCACTCCCTACGCCATATATTATTGGCGTGAAAGATGCGGGCACTATTCAGCTTGGCGCAGAGACTGCTTGGGTTATCCCAAACGAGAAAGCTCAGGTAGGGTTTTTAGAGTTTACAGGTCAGGGTTTGCAATCTCTTGAGGAAGCCATAACGCAGAAGGGGCAGATGATGGCGGCACTAGGCGCACAGCTCATATCAGGACAGCGTAAAGGTGTTGAGAGTTTTGAAGCTCTGGCCCTTAAACAAAATGCTGAAATGTCTCACTTGATGGCAGCGGTAAAAAGAACGGAGGGTTTAATCACTAATGCGTTGCAGTTGCTGGTTGATTGGACTAATGAGCCGACCGAGGTAACGGTTAAGCTTAATACAGTGTTTGGTGCAGATGATGAGGACGATCTCATAGATAGTCGGGCTGGTAAGGACAGGAAGCAGAAACAGAAGGATCAGAAGAAAGAGGGAGAAAAGGACGTTATCTAGTTAATTACTTGACATTTAACTTCAGTATGGTATAAATAACATAAATGTGGCGGTGCTACATAACCTGATTTACAGCGTAGATCTTATACTTTTTGGTTATGGGGGCATTTTCAGTCCTCGAATTTTAATTATTTTTGAGGAATTTCAAAATGGCAAATGTTTTAACAGATCTTGCAGCAGATATCTATAAAGCCGCTGACACCGTTGGGCGTGAAGTTGTAGGCTTCATCCCATCCGCTACTATTAACGCAGAAACTTCACGAGTTGCGATGAACGATACAGTTCGTTCGCACTTCACTCGTACCGCTACTGTTGGCAATACTACCGCTTCAATGACTATTCCAGAAGGAACAGATCAGACAGTAGATAATAAGACTCTAACTATTGATAACTCTCGTTCCGTTCAGATTCCTTGGACAGGTGAGGATATTAAGAGCGTAAACAATGGCGCTGGATTTAGTACTATATATGGAGATCAGATTGCACAGGCAATGCGTGCATTAACAAATGAGATTGAGCAAGATCTATGGCAGGAGGCTTATCGCAATGCTTCTCGCGCTGTTGGTACTGCTGGAACTACTCCATTTGCTAGTAACTTTAACGCTATTGCAGAGGCTACGCAGATTCTTCGTGATAATGGTACTCCACAGAATGATGGTCGTTTGAGTTTGATTATCAACACTGCTGCTGGTACTAAGCTACGCAACTTAGCACAGCTACAGAAAGCTAACGAGTCAGGTAGTACGGCTCTACTTCGTCAGGGTATGCTCCTTGATCTACAGGGCTGTATGATTCGTGAGTCAGGGCAGGTTGGTGTTCATACTGCTGTTGGTTCTGATGACCATATTGTTAATGGAGCTGTTGCAATTAATGGATCAACTCTAACTGTTGATGGTACACAGACTACTGATTGCGCTGCTGGTGATATTATCCAGCTAAGTGGTGACACTACCCGCAATTATGTTGTCCATAACCAGACTTCAACAGCTTCTATCGTTCTTGGAACGCCAGGAATACAGGTTGCTGCTGCCAATGACGAAACTATTGCAGTAGGTGCTAGTTATACGCCTAACGTTCTAGTTCATCAAGGAGCTCTTGAGCTTGCAGCTCGTGCGCCAGCTACGCCAGATGGTGATGCTGCTGTTGATTCAATGCTTGTACAAGATCCTCATTCAGGGTTAGTGTTTGAGCTTCGTGTTTACAAGGGCTATCGTAAGGCAATGTTTGAAGTTGCTTGTGCTTGGGGCGTGAAAGCGTGGAAGCCAGACAATATTGCTCTTCTAATGGGCTAGTTGTTATAAGTCACCAGCGGTAGAGATGCCGCTGGTGTACCTTATATTATTTAAGGGGTAGAAGATGGCAATTTTAAAGAGAAACGCTACTAAACCAGCGGTAAAGAAAGCGGCTACTAAACCAGTTGCAAAAAGTAACAATATGGTTACTATGACAAGAGCAGATGGCTTAACGGCTGATGTTCATCCAAACAATGTGACAGCGTTTAAGGACGCTGGATATAAGTAATGGCACTTGATGCTACAGCAGGGGGTTCTAGCGCAGATGCTTACTGCACGGTAGCAGAAGCTGATACGTATAATGATATGCACCCAGCAGCGGCAGATTGGGCAGGTACTGATGCGAGCAAAGAGAACTGCATTAAGGTAGCAACTAGATGGCTTGATGAGCGGGTTGATTGGGTTGGTGGAAAGTCAACTTCTGAACAGTCGCTTAGGTTTCCTCGTTACGCAGTCCTTGATTTAGATGGGTACAGCATTTCTAGCGATTCAATACCAACCTTTTTAAAGAACGCTACAGCAGAATTAGCTCGGCATATTAAAAAGAGAGGGGATATAAGCGCTGATCCTGAGGGCAAAGGGGTATCAAGTGTTTCTGTTGAGGGGGTGGAGGTTGATTTCGATAAGAATGATACTGTAGAGGTAATTCCCGATGCCGTGCAAGCAATGCTACGAGGGTATGGAGAGGTTCAATCACGTGGTGGGGTTAGTATAGTGCGAGCTACGAGATGACACTAGAGACAACGATACAGGCGGCAGCAAAGACAGCGCAAACCACTACTCTATCGTTATGGCGTGACATTACTTATAATAGTATTGATCCCTCCTCATATAACGCCTCAACAGGTGCAGTTACTTCATCCACAACAGCTACTTCATTAAAAGCTATAATTGGGGAGTTCAAGGCTAACCAGATTGATGGCGATTTATTTAGGCAGTCAGATGTGAAAGTAACTATACTGCTTGACGACCTAACTACTGTACCACAACTGACTGACACCATTATTTATGGCAGTAATACATATAATGTTATCTCACACTCCATTGACATAGCGAAATCAATGTACAGGGTGCAATGTCGTGATTAGCGGGTCTGTTTCAGGTATAGATAAAGCGTTCGATGGGATAAGGGACGATATGATTAATGGCTTGGGTATTGCTGTTGGCGATGCGGTGTATGATGTTGCTACCTCGCTACTAGAAAGAACGCCTGTAGATGCCTTGGAGGCTAGAGATAATTGGAACATAGCTATTGGACAGCCTGACACTTCTGTTTCAGAGGGTATAGGTGGCGAGGATGGGTACTATATAGACCATAGCTACCTTGGCAGACCAAAGACAGGACTATACCGTAGTAGTAATACTCCACCACCATTGGCAAGTGAGCCTAAACCTAGACCGTTGACAGTGATTGACTACAAGCAGATAAAATTACAGCCTGTATATGTTACGAATAGTAATGAGTATATCTCTGACCTAGATTCTGGGGGACACAGTAAACAAGCACCTAGCGGTATTGTTGACGTAGCAATTCAAGACTATATGAGTAACCCGAACTAATGGCATTTGAAGCTCAAAGACAGGCGATAGAGGTGGCAGTTTCAAGTAATTGGACTGCAACCGTTGTTGAGTACCAGAATGTAGCCTTTGAGCGTCCTAGTGATGAATGGGCTAGATTAACAGTCCATAATGGAAAAACACATATGGTCGGTGTGAGTGGTGTTAAACGCCAAACAGGTGTAATGTTCTTTCAGATTTTTGCTAAACCAAATACAGGAACAGCTACACCAAAAGGTAGGGCAGATACATTTGTGGGCTTGTTTGAGAATAAGACGATCAGCGGAGTGAGTTACGAAACTGCGTCAATGGACGAGCATAAAGATGAAGAGTGGTACTGGGTTACAATAAAAATTCCTTTTACAATGGATATGATAGAATAGGTGGTATATGAAAAATAAAGCAGAAGAGAAGCGGGTAGCAGTAATCTTGAGAAAAAGCGGGGTTGTTGCAGTCGGCAAATACGAGAGAGATAAGGTTTACAAAGTGACAACAGGCGAAGCAGCGCGTTTGATTGAAGCTAAGGGGTTTATTCACGCTGACACTGAAACTATAATGGAGTAAATTATGTCACAAGTAAAAGGTACACAGAGTTCATTCGCACTATTTGAAGAGGACACCTTCGGATCAGATCCAACTACACCAGATGGTCAGAAAATGTACTGCACCAGTTTTGGCGTACAGATGACGAGATCACTACAGCAGTCCGCGACACTTAGTGGTAATCGAGGTATGGAAAAGCCTGTTCAAGGTAACATTGATGTTGGCGGTTCAATCGCTAGTGAGTTGTCAGGGCAGGAGATGGGTACACTGCTGAAACATTCACTAGGTACGAACGCTACTACTGGCGCTGGTCCATATGTCCACACAATGACTTGTGGGGATCTACCTACAGGTCTAACTCTTGAAAAAGATCACGGCTCTGTAATCTCAGGCACAGGTCGTTACGAGAAATTCAACGGGTGTCGTGTTGGTTCTATTGGCTTTGAGTTTCCACAAGAGGGATTCCCAACGGTATCAGTTGATGTCGTTGGAGCAAATAGTGTATATGCAGGTTCTGCACTAGACGCAACAGTAACTGATAACGGGCATACTTCATTCGGCTCTGCTGATATGGCAATCACCGAAGGCGGATCTACTATTGCCTATGTGAAAAGCGCCTCAATCAGTTTAAGTAACGAGCTTGATTCTAGTGGTTATGTTATCGGGTCTTCTGCTAGACGAGCTATCCCAGAGGGTCAGAGTGCTATCACAGGCTCAATTACTGCTCTGTTTGAGAGTATGGATCTACTAAACAAGGCTCGCAATAATACTGCCTCTAGCCTTGTGATTACAGTATCTCGTGGTGATGGGCTTGGTTCTTCGGGTAATGAGCAGATCAAATTTACTGTACAGCAGTTAGATTTTGAGACTTCTGGTTCCCCAATTGAAGGTCCAGCGGGTGTTGAGATCACACTACCATTTACTGCTTATAAATCAGGCAGTGACTTAGGTCTTGAGATTGAGCTGAAGAACGCAGTAGCAACTATCTAACTTTTACCAGTACAGGAAAATAGTAAATGAAGCTAAGAAAGAGAGTATCGAGAAAGAGTCACGTAGATGTTGGTTTTAGAGGTGACTTTGGCAAGGTTGAGAAAGCACGTTTTGATATGGAGTTCCGCATCCTCACTAAAGAGGAGGCAAAGGACTTGTTGGGACGGGCTGCGGACGATGACCTGAACGATGTTGAGATTATCCAAGACTACGCATTAGGATGGACAGATGTTCAGGACGAAGGCGGTAATGATATGGAGTTCACTCCTGAGAATGTAGAGATTGTGATGAACGATCAAGATGTCTACTCTGCTATTATGACTGCCTTTATGGAGGATCTTCTTGGTAAAAAGGCTAAGGTAAAAAAATAGTAGACTGGGTTCGTTGGTGGTCTGCCGCTGATGGGCTTGGTCCTAGTTATTGTGAAGGGTGTAAGGGTAAACGAAACAGCTCTGAGAGTTGTGGGGGTTGCCCTGAACCTACGGTAGATGAAGACTCAGTTGAGGCAATACATTGGTTTATGGGTTGTCAAACCCAATGGAGAACAGGGTATAGTGGTAGAACAGGGCTAATATACTCGGAATGTGACGTTGTAGCAGATAAGCTGGGGTTCAGTGTGGATGCAGAATCATTCCATATCCTCCAAACACTTGAGCGTGAGATGTTAAAAATTGATGCCGACAAGCATAAGGAATCATAATGGCTAACGTAAAAACGATAGGAGTAAAGATACAAGCCGAAGGCACAAAAGAGGCGGCAAGCGCCTTTAATGATGTCAAGAAAGTGGTCAAAGAGATTGCAACGCTCTTGGACAAGAAGTTTGATGGTAAGTCTTTTAGTAAAGTAGCCAAAGAGGCAAAAGTAGCTAAAGACTCAATGAGTAGTCTAGGCAAGGTCACTGAGCGATCTATGGCTTCTGTTATTACATCGGTATCAACAGCAAGAAAGACGGTGAGAGCACACGCAGAGGCTGTCCGTAAGGCAGGAGTTAGTGATAAAGCCGCTTATCAAGCCAGCGCAAAAGCGTTAAATACCTACACAGCAACCCTGAAGAATACCAAGTCAACAGCAGTTGATGTAGCGTCTGCTAAACAAAAATTAGTACAAGTTCTACAGGGCGAGAAGCAGTTACTAGCCTCAGTAGCCAAACAGCAACGGGATCTTGCCAAAGCAGAGCGTGCGAGCGCCTCAGCTCAGGTCGATCAGATAAAGGCTATTAGCAAGGCACGAGGTGAATACCAAGGTCTTACAGACACAATTAGGTCAGCAGGTAAGAACACTAAAAGGCACTCTAAGGAGTCGAGAGATGCACTTGCGAAATACCTCAAAACCTTACGCAATGTACATTCAACAAAGGCTCAAATAGCGAAAGCGTCAGGGAAGTTTACCAACTCTCTCAAGAGTGAGACACGAGGTATTAGACGAGCCACCACAGCTACAGGTGGTGTCACAAAGGCTCATAATAGTTGGACTATTGCTATGCGTAAAACTGCTGCTGGTATTGCCGCAGTTCAGGGTCCACTTGGTCCATATGCTGGGCGACTAAACTCGGTAGCCACTGTTTTATCTGGTGCGCTATCCCCGATGGGTCTGTTTGTTATTGGAGCTGGTGCAACCGCAGTTGTGCTAGGGAAAATGGCATCTGCGGCTGCAAAAACAGCTATGGAGTACGAGTCATACCATAATACACTAAAATTTGCTTCCGAGGGTTTGGTAGGCTTTGAGAGTAACCTGAGTTTTGTTATTGCCACCTCAAGAGAGCTGGGAACATCTTTAGCCGAGTCTATTAAGGGTTACGCTCAACTTGCGGCTGCAACTAAAAACACTACACTAGCAGGAGAAGAGACAGATAACATATTCAGGGCACTTTCTGAGTCTGCCGTTGTCCTTGGTATGTCCAATGATGACCTTAAAGGTTCAATAAAAGCTGTTACCCAGATGATTTCCAAAGGGACAATATCATCAGAGGAGTTGAGGGGGCAGTTGGGTGAGAGATTACCTGGAGCTATGGGTATAGCCGCTAGAGCACTTGGAGTCACAACGACTCAATTAGGGGAGATGCTCAAACGGGGTGAGATTATAGTGGAGGATTTCTTGCCTAAGTTTGCCAAACAGATGAGGGAAGATATGGCGGGGTCTTTAGAGGAAGCCTCTAACGCAACCACTCGCACCCTAGAGAAGATGCGTACCGAGTGGGATCTACTGTCAGTATCAATTGGTAGATCGGTACTTGAGGGTATTAACCCTGCCATTCAGGCAGCGGTTGATATGATGGCTATATGGAACAAGGGACTGGAGTTAATGAGGACTAAAGGTATTAGTGCCGATTCCATCTCCCCCATAACGGGGGTTATGACCCCTGAAGATGCTAAGGAGTACCTAGATACTTTACGTGAGTGGAACAGTTTACAGGATGATCTTCAGGTTATCAGTGGCGGTTTTTTAAGTATGTTTGTCACAGATGCTGAGACAGCAGCGGCTTATGAGAAAGTTGATGCCTTAATGGAAAAGCTAAAAGAGCTTAAAACCATATCGAGTGATGAGGCTTGGTTTAACGAGATAGCAGATAACGAAGCCCTCTTAGCGGAACAGGCAATAGTTGCGGCAGCTGCACTAGATAAGGAATTTGACGCTATTGTGCGCCAGTTTGAGGTAATGGAGAAAGCCTCAGACGCTAGAGCAAAAATAGCAGCATCGTATGACAAAGAGCACCAATCAATAAGTAATAGCATCCAAAAATTGACTCTATCGGCTGGTGCATACTCGCAATTAACCTCTGACCAGAAAGGTTACAACGAAACACAAGCAAATTCGATTGAGCTAATTGAGGCAGAACTCTTAGCTCTCACGGGCTCAATTGCCGCTAAAGAGCTTCTTGTAAGCTCTACCACCTCTCTACTTGACGCTTTATTCCCATTAAAGGCTATGGAGGCGGAGTATCTAGCGCAAAAGGCACTACTAATTGAGGCTTCTAAAGAGCAAGGGGTGTCATCTTTTGATCTTGCAGAGGCATTATCCATTCTAGCTACTAATTACGAAGAGGCTAAGAACTCAGCATCTGGGCTAGGGGCGGCTCAAAGCAAGATGTCCTCCTCAACCCAATCCGTCTTGGACGCTCTATTCCCTGCCAAGGCGTTGGTGAGAGAATATGATGAGGCTATGGTTAATCTCAAAAAGGATCTGGAAGCAGGTACTGTCACTACAGGTGAATTTATAGCTGTACAGGCTTCTTTGGCAGCACAACTAGGGAGAGACAGGGCGGCTATACAGGCGGTATCAGCTGCTACCGACCAACTAAGTAGCTCAAATGAGCGGGCAGCGAACAGCTTTGGCTCTCTATCTTCTGCCTCATCGTCAGCATCCCGTTCATCAGGTGGGTGGGTTCAGCGTCCAGGTAAATGGGGCGGCATAGGTTGGACTATGGTAGGAAGCTCAGGCGGTGGTGGCGGTGGCGGTGGTGGAAGTCAGGCATCGTCAAAGCAGGCAATAGAGAAAATTGAGTCTTTCGAGTGGATTGTTAAAGAAGGGAAGGCTACTAGAGAGTACAACAAGCGTCTAGAAGAGCTGGACGGTAACTTAGCAGGAATGATTACCAGACTTAGCAACTTGACCATCACCTCGGCTATTACAGGAGATGCCATATCCAATATGCTCAACACCTCGGCTTCTGCTGAGGCGGTAGCCGCATTCAACTCATTAAACACTGTTATAGGTTTGGGGACATCCAGTATCGGAGAAATTAATGCCTCCTTTGGTGTGTTGCAGACCGCACTAACAGGCAAGACTGGCTTACAAGCAGCTCTTAGTGCAGCTTCTCCAGCGGAATTAATCGATCTACTGTCAGGAATGAATGGCTTAGATAAGGCAATCTTGGCGGCTGATCCATCAGGCTTATCTGTCTTGCTATCGGGAGATAACAGCCTAAGAGAGGCGATAGCCAATGCTACTCCCGCTGAGTTAATCACTTTATTGTCAGGAACGGATGGACTATCCGAGGCGATAGCCAATGCTACTCCCGCTGAGTTAATCACTTTATTGTCAGGAACGGATGGATTATCCGAGGCTTTGGTTTCTGCTACTCCCGCTGAGTTAATCACTTTATTGTCAGGAACGGATGGACTATCCGAGGCTTTGGTTTCTGCTACTCCTGCTGAATTGACAGCACTACTCAACGGAGAGGGCGGCTTGGTAGATGCTTTGGGAGATGGCGGCACAGGGGCAGAATCACTAAATACAGCGATGGAGAATTTAGGTAAGGAGCTGGCAGCAGAGAAGCTATCCTCTAATAGCCTGAAAACCGCTATGAATGATCTAGGCATAGAGCTTGGCTCTGTGATAACTAAGTCTGGGACGGTAGGCACTGCACTAGCTACAATGCTATCTACTACGGATGCAGAAAGCAGACAAGAAGCAGAGGCAACACTCTACACCGCTATTGAAAAGCGATATGAGTTAGAGATGGCAGGGCTAGAGGGGCTACAAAAAGGGATCGAGGGCGCATTTGGTAATATCGCTGATCTCCAAGCAGGTATAGCAACAGTCATTGCAGATATACAGGGAGATGTTAGTGGGTTGATTGGGGCAGAAGCCACCGAAGCACTGCGCAATGTGGTAACGGATGCAATTGTGGACTCCACCGCAAGTTTACCCTCTATAGATACCACTCAGCTAGAGATAACCGCTGATAGACAGGCTTACTTTGAAGCTATCAAGGATGAGCAGCAGAACATAATAAATTGGCAAGCTGACATAGCTACTCAAGAGTCCAAGATTGCAGATATTCCAGGTAGGGAAGCTGCGCTGAAAACCCAATATGATGCTGATTATGCTGACTACACTAGGGACTTAGGTAAGTATGAAGCGTTTATGGAGTGGGCAGGGAGTCGTCGGATCACTAGCTATCTTAAACGGACATATATGGGAAGCCACCCCACAGGGGTAACCGACAAGCCTGGGGAACCATCAGCCCCATCAGCAATATCCACTGAGCCTTATTACACTGAGATTAACCGTCTACTAGGTTTACAGCAAGCAGAATCTGAGAAGATTAAGGAGTTAGCAGATGCTTATGGGATTGATATTTCAGATGAGATTGATGACTTTATAGAGGGGTCTGAGGAGTATCTGGACAGTATTAACAGCCAGATTGATGCACTATCACTAGCGAAAGGTGCTGTTGAAGCTTATAGAGATGCTAATAAGGAACTAGCAGATATGATGCTGGGTTCTGCTCAGAATATTGGCAACACTTTAGCTTCCTTTGACCAGTATAGACAGACAGACACGGCTACATTTGAGGAGAGATTCCGTCAATACTATGAGCAGAGTCAGGAGTTAAACGTCCTAACAGGAGCTGACTTTGCAAAGGGGGCAGAGGCTTTGAATGACTTAGCTACCCCTCTACTTGAGCTGGCGAGAGAGACCTTTGCTACTAGCTTTGTTGATGTAGGTTTTTCGACAAGTCGAGATCTAACAGCCCCAAATGGTAACACGATCCCAGCAGGGTCGGTCACAGGGTTCCGAGGGGACATCCTTGACTACCTTGAGTCTACCCTAACAGGAGTGAAAACAAGGCTAGAAGAGGAAGCACCTACCTCGGCAGAAGAGATTGCTAACACCCACCTAAACTCAATTAACACCAGATTAGGTGAGCTGAACGAGGACTTAAAAACAGCGGATCAGCTAATTGTTGATGCGATTGACCTATCCCGTGTTGCTACCGTAGATATGCTGAAACAGATCAGGAACCAGCTTGGTTGGACTCCTGATGGCTCTCACGCAAATGGCTTAGACTATGTGCCGTATGATGGCTACCAAGCAACTCTCCATAAGGGTGAGCAAGTCCTAACTGCGGCAGAGGTTAAGCAGTCTAGTCAATCTAATGTGGTAGATATAACTCCACTGCTCCAAGAGATTCAGGCTCTACGCAAAGATGTACAGGTTTCCAATAAGCCTGTTGTGAGTGCAGTTCGTAGGTCTGGCAAAGAGACTGCGCTGGTTGGTGCTAGAGCGTGACTGTTTTTGCTGACTGGTTAGCTGATCCTGATGCTACAAGAGCCATTTTGGCAGAGGTGAAGGTTTATACTTCTGGGGCAGAAGTCACCCGATACCTCTCAACTCACGGCTTCACAACAGAGCCGAGTGACACACCTTCAAATCAGTGGTACGATTCAAGATTAGCTGGAACACCTGAGTTTACTGCTTCTATGGATGAGTTGTTTACAGGGAGATCAACGAGTGCGTGGGGAGAGCTAGAGGTGGATAATTCAGATGGCGAGCTTGACTCGTGGCTGGATGATAGCTGGGATGGTAGAGAGGTTGTCATTAAAATAGGCGATCCTGACTGGAGCTACTCTCAGTATGGGGTGATATTGACAGGAACAATTGAGAGTCTGGAAATATCAGATGACTCTACCCTAAGGCTTGTAATTAGAGACAGGCAGAAAGAGCTAGATATACCTGTCCAAGAGAGCCTGTTTACAACAGGGGATAGTGTGGATCAGCCAATCCCTCTCTGTTATGGGGCTTGTTCAAATGTGCCAGCAATCCTGATTGACCCCGCGAATAATCTGTATCAAGTCCACGATGGTATTATCGAGGGGATCGATGCGGTTTATGATAACGGGGCAAAGTTAGAGTTGTCTACAGTCAACTGCAATAAGAACTACACAGAGGATTTAGCTAACGGGCAGTTCACCCTATGCGATCCAGCGGTGGGAACCGTTACAGTTGATGTTAAAGGTGCTAAACCAAGTGGCTCATACTTGACCACGATTGAGGACATAGTTGGTGACTTGATCGAGCGCATTGGTCCACTAACCACTTCCGATATAGATGCCTCTTCCCTTTCAGCCTTACCTAGTTATGGCATTGGTCTATACATAAGGGAGCGGATGAATCTACTGGATATACTTGACCAAATCGCCAATACGATTGGGGCTTGGTACTCCTTCAACAGGGATGGAGAGTTCACTATGTCGGTGTTCACAGCTCCAAGTGGGTTGGCTATCACCGAGATAGATGGGGTAGAGTCTGTGGGGGATTTAGAGATTGACATAGGCAAGCCACCAATCTGGAGACAGCGAGTAAATTATGATAGAAACCATTGGGTTCAATATGGCGATGGACTAGCTTCTTGTGTGGCTGAGGAGACTTGTGCGAATGGGTCGCACGGAATTGACTGGTTGGCAAACCAATGGCGAACTGTGTCATCTTCTGACAGTGCCATAAAAACTACACATCTACTAGCTAGAGATCCTGACGCTAAAGAGACCATCCTATCAACAGAAGTAGACGCACAAACAGAGTCGGATAGGTTATTATTGTTGCATAAAGTTAAAAGAGTGAGGTACAATGTAACTGCGCAAGCTATTGGGTATCAGGTATCTTTAGGCGATGTTATTACCCTAAAGGATAGTCGTTTTGGGCTATCTAGTGGGATTGACTGTAGAGTGGTTGGTATTACCGAGCATTGGTTGGATAACAAAGTAGAATTGGAGTTATGGCGATGAGTAACCTTAGGATATTGGGAGACAGTGTGGCAGATAACTCTACCGCTACGGTAACAGCCACGAGTGAAGCCTTGTCTATTGGCAATGTGCTAAATACTCAACCCTCACAGGTCTGGCGATCTACCACCACAGCAGCGCAGAATATAGATATCACTCTGTCAGGTGAGAAAACCATCTCAGGATTCTGTCTGTACAACCACAATCTATCTGATGGTGCTACTATTCAGCTTATAGGCTCAAATAGCGCGGACTTCTCCTCCCCTGTATCTGACACCACTTGGAACTACCTTGATCCACAATACGGTTTTGGCGAAGGTGAGTATGGTGGTGAGACAGGATTTGGTGGATTCTCCGAGGACGTTTGGAGGTATAGGTTCTTTGTTAGGTGGCTAACCACTACGGCATACGCTACTTATTGGCGAATCACAATAACAGATGCCACTAATTCAGATGGGTATATCCAATTTGGTAGGTTGAAATTAGGAAGCTACTGGACTCCTGCCATTAATATGGAGTTTGGGTATGGGGTTAAGTGGGTAGACCCTTCTGAGCAGACTAGGACACGAGGGGGCGCGTTAAGAAGTGAGAATAAAGAGAAGTACCGAAAGATTAATGTGAAGTTCAACTATTTAGATGCTTCCGAGGCGGTGTCTTTGCACGATATTATGAGAACTATTGGTTATCAGTCAGATATTCTATTCGATGCTCTTCCAGAGGAAGGTAGTACCGAGTCCGCAGTTTCTACAGTCTTGGGGCGATTAACAGACTGGTCTCCCATAACCACAGGGATTTATGGTAGACAAATTTCAATAACAATTCAAGAGAGCATATAAATGGCAGATACAACCACAACTAACAAAGGGTACACCAAGCCAGAATTAGGAACTACAGGCTGGGGTAGTAAGATCAATACTAACTTAGACAGTATTGACTCAGACATTAACGATATTGAGACAGATAAGGTAAATAAAGTCATTGGTGGGACAAGTGGCAATTTAGCAGGGGTAGATGCCAATGGAGACTTAACTGACTCAGGGTATGTGGTAGTTGACCAAGACGATATGGCTGCTAACAGCAATACCAAAGTCCCAACGCAACAGTCAGTAAAGGCGTATGTTGATGATACCGTAGCGGCTACCAACGAGGTTGTAGAAGACACAACCCCACAGCTTGGTGGTGATTTAGACACCAATAATAGCAATATTAATTTTGGTGATAATGATAAGGCACAGTTTGGTGCTAGTGATGACTTACAGATATATCACGATGGTAGTAATAGCTACGTTCAAGACGCAGGTGCTGGTTCTTTAATTTTAAACACTACAAACGGTGGAGGAGTTTACGTTTACTCCGCTGGTGAAACAATGGCTACCTTTAACAGTAACGGTGCAGTAAACCTTTACTACGACAACTCAACCAAACTAGCCACAACCTCTACTGGTATTGATGTTACTGGTAGTGTTACTTGTGATGGCTTCACCTCAACAGGTATTGATGATAACGCTACGAGTACAGCTATTACTATTGATGCTAGTGAGAATACGACTTTTGCAGGTAGTGCAACCGCTCCAAATCTTATAGCATCAACAGCCGTATATTCAAGCGGTGTTGTTTATGGTAGTAATACATTAAGTTTAAAAAAATCAAACGGAACTTCTTATGTAGATTTTGATACTAATTTAAAAGCAACTTTTGCAGGTGACGTAACCGTTGGAACTGGCAACCTAGTAATAGGAACATCTGGCAAAGGTATTGACTTCTCTGCTACAAGTGATGGCTCTGGTACTATGACATCAGAGGTCTTAGATGACTATGAGACTGGTACTTTTACTCCTACTATGTTATTTGGTGGTGCTTCTGTTGGTGTTACATATAGTCAGCAATATGGTTTTTATACTAAAATTGGTGATATGGTACATTGCACTATTCGTTTAGTATTAACAGCTAAAGGAACATCTACTGGTGCGGCAACTAGCGGAGGACTTCCATTCGCTAATAAGAATACTGCTGGAAATTATCCTACTGCTAGTATGCGGTTGTCTGGAGTTAGCTTTGCAGACACACCAACTGCATTTATGAATACAGCTTCAACGGCTATTGACCTTTTAGAAACCAGCAGTGCAGGTTCTCTATCTTCACTTACTAACGCTAATTTTAACAATGCTTCAAACATAATGTTTAGTATTAGTTATAGAGTCTAAATGAAAACCTGCTCTAAATGCTCAACACATAAGCCTCTAGCTGAGTTCTATAAACGCTCAGATACAGGTAAGCCACATTCGTGGTGTAAGAAGTGTAAGCATCAATCAGGTAAACAATGGAGTGCTAAGAACAAAGCAAGGCACTCAGAGATAAATGCTGCTTGGTATGTTGATAATAAAGACAAGCACTTAGAGAACAGTAAGATTTGGTATCAGGCTAATAAGTCTCGTAAGTTAGAGACAACCACAGCACGAGATAAACGCTGTGTATTAGCAACACCTGTATGGGCAGATAGAGAACTGATTAAAGAGTTATATGCTCTGGCTCAGAAGCTAACAGAGCAAACAGGGATACCACACGAGGTTGACCATATAATCCCACTACAAGGTAAAGAGGTATGTGGGTTTCATTTGGAAGACAACTTACAGGTTATTACTCAAGCTGAGAATAGGCGTAAGTCAAACAAGATACCACAGTTGGATAATTGTGGTGGACACTTAAACTAATATAGGAGAGTCAAAATGGCTTTAAGTAAAACAGTAGTAACACGAGGGAGGCGAACCAAAGACATATCAGGTGATAGATA
>Ga0257118_1001119_pt1 | contig 17770 bp, 18 predicted proteins | sample SI112_150mmetaG_FD_190156 | JGI IMG/M metagenome (GOLD analysis project Ga0257118, IMG submission 190156) | Marine microbial communities from Saanich Inlet, British Columbia, Canada - SI112_150m | ecosystem: Environmental > Aquatic > Marine > Inlet | place: Canada: British Columbia | collected...
GTGGGCTTTCTTTTGCCATATTATTATCCAATGAATTCAGCAATACTTGTGCAATTGGAAATTCATGGATTTTTCTATTTTTTCTTACAAGACTAACGATAACTTTCTTCTTAATATTCTATTCCTTGAGATACCGATAAAGTGTTGCCTTGGAAACGCCAAGTGTGTCACAAATATCAGTAATCGAGTTTGAATGATCCTCCATTAGCGTTTTTGCCATGGCTGTCATTTTATCATCTCTATCTTTCATAGTAAAGTCAGAATAGAGATTATACATCATCGGTTCAGAAACTTGGTAAATATTACTTGCTTCATTTAATCTAACATCAAAATTCAACCATTTCAGACTATCAACGAGCTGACCGCAGACTGATTCGAGCATTACACTGGATAATTTTGGCACTTTGATTTTGATAAGTTCAACCATCATCCCAACTTGGAAATAGAAACAAAAAAATTGTCAAAGATGTTATCAGAACTGTCTTTTATTAAAAAAAGAAAGGAAAAATGGGGAAAATATTTGCGGACTTATAATGACTCAAGAGGCTCAGACAACATTATTCTAACCTTTTTATATATATATTTTTAATATTCTATTTAATTTATCAATCCAAGCTTCAGATGTTGTATGTATTATAAAGCCATCAAATCCTAATGAGTCTTGAATATCTTTATTATTTCGAATATCCATTCTGCGTGTTTCTTTCAAACGGGCAAATAATTGATTTGGATTTAAGGTATCGTTGAAAATATAGGTAGCTAAGGTTCGGTTAGGGACTTCCCAAACAAATTTATCACCACGATCGTTGGGTATTTTAAATACAAAAGAAAGATTATCTACATACGTTTCTGTAGCATTCGTCCTTAGATGATCAAAAATAGTTACATCATAACCGCTATGGAAGAATAAATCTTTCAACTCTTTATCCGATACTTCTTTTCCAATAGCTTTAAATTGTTTTTTAAGTGAACTAAAGCTTTGGAATTCAGTCGATTTTTTAACTTGATCTAGAAGACGTAAATAATCAGCTTCAATTTTTTGTCTTTCAAATTCTTTCTGATTTTGTTCTTCAATAAATCGTTTATTTTCTTCAACTTTATTTCTGTATAAACTAGTTTCGTTATTGATTTTTTGAACATCAATGTCAGAAAAATCCCAAGTCGTTTCGGTGTCTTGTATCCACAAGGGAATATCGTTCCATTTGCCATCAACTTTTTCAACTTTACCAGTTCTTCTTTGAACAGCATTAATCGTTATAGTATATCCTTTATATATGTGCTTGATATCTGAATATCCTGGGGAGAAGTCAAATGGTACTTGGTTTGCTGAAATATCAAAAATCCCAAACTCAGTATGAGCAGAAATATTGTTTAAATGAAATTCAACTTTTGATAAATCAATTGGAATGGATAAATTGCGTAATTCAGGTTCAAATGATTGAATCGAATGGACAATCCATGTCCCGTTTTTATTCACAAATTCACCTTTAATCATTCCGTAACCTAATAAGATATTGTCAAGAGCATCAGATTCATGATCATTAATGTATAACTTAGTCATTAAATTATTTTGATTTCCCCCTTGAGATTTAAGTGAGCATCTTGGAAGAAAGACATATTCTCCCTTTTCATCTTTTTTAAATTTTGAAGCATAATTAATAGTTAAGGATCCCTTGATAGGTGTGAGTCTCGGTTCTGTAATGACTCGTAACTCGGGTTCTCTTATAGGGTTGAGCCAATTCCCGTTTTTTCGAGCTTTGAATTGAATTTGATTTCCGTTAACTAATTTATCAGCATATTGAATTGAAAATCGAGCTCTAGTTTTATCTGTAAACCCAACCTTAATATATTTATTTTTATCAATATAGGTTTTTTCTATTTTTTTTTCAAATTGGTTCGGTTTGGAAATAGTTTTTAAAATAGTTTTAAGAATATTTAATTTATTCATAGAATTCTCCAATTATTTTTAAATATATTTTTTAAGTGGTTTTCTCATCAGGATTAAACGTAACTAAACTTATTAAGAGATGCTTCCAAATATTATAGCTGAATTTATTTAGTTTCAATGCATTCCAAATGGGTATTACATAATTTTTTTCAAAACAAAGGAGTGCTTTGGAATAATTTTTCCAACTAATCCAACCAAGTCCATATAATTCAATAGCATTAGGATAATCTTTAATGTATTCATTTAGTCTATTTATAGAGCTTTTTAATAATTTAACATCGATATTTCTCCCATAGTATTCCAATCCAACATTGACATTAGAAGCATTTGCAATCTCTATTAATTCTAAATTCAGTTTATAAATAAGAGTAACAGGATCATCATCAATCATTTCCTCAAATATTTTCATAGCACCATAAGGGTCTTGCGCTCCAATTGACATTGCATAATCAAATATTTCATATAATTGATTATGCTCAATTTTTAAATGTGAAGCCTGGTACCATATATCGATGGCAATATAGTTGCAAACACCACATAAATATGGGTGATCTATTGTATTTAATTTTGTATTCATAATTTTATTTATTTTGACTCTGCATTTAACCAAATAGATGACGATAATAAATCTGTTCCAATTTTAGAAATCATATTCATTCCTGGTATAATATCTCCTTTGGATAAAAGAGAATATATAGGATTCATAGATTTTTCTAATGCTTTAAAAGTGGTTTTATCTTTTATGGTACTTGCGGCATTTAGAGCAAGCCCCGTAGCAGCAATCCCAACTCCCATAATGATTGGACCAGAATCAGGAGACCAAGTGCCATCATAATCCGGTAAGAATTCTCGAAAACCAATTTTTCCCATTACACGAATTTCCATATGCTTTTTAAAAAGTTTCCACTGCTCTTTTGCTTCTTTGGGTGAAAACCGTCCCATGTAATGAACTAAGTAGGCAATGGCACATCCACGAGGTTGGTTTGAATATTTCCGTGTACCTAAAACTTCGGTTATAAATAGACCTGTTTCGGTGTGGGTACCGTATGTTTTCATCCAATGAAGCCACTTTTGAGTAAGATTCTTACCTAAAAACGTTCCATTGTTTTCATCGTAAAGCCATATCGAATAAAGAATAGCTGCTTGATCTGCAGACCATTTCATCTTTACATGCGGAAGTAAGTCGGCATGGAAATTTTCGTACTGGAATGAGTTTGCGATTAAATGTTTACATATTTTCTCATTTAATTCAATATATTCATTTCCACATATTTTTTGGTAACAGCCCAAGATTATATTTAAATGTTCTAAATAATATCCATATTTACCTAAATATTTAACATTTTTTATATCCTTTTTATATGGATTTACCTTTGGATGTAAGGCACGAAACACAACTTCGCTTAAAAGTTGTTGGTATTCGGGTATCTTAGCAGGATTACTGTGAGAAAAGTTCATGAAAGCTTCTGCCATATTTGACAGTGCTGCAATATCATGCCCCCAGCCTTTTTTAATAAATTGCATAATAAATAAATCATCTTTTGTAAATCCACTAAAGTTTGATTTTAAAAGAAAAGATTTAATTTTATTATATCGTTTATCTTGACCATTCTTTGGTGAATCCGCGATTCCCATAAAGTCAAATCCTTTACCTAGTACATTATTTAATATTGCCTGATCAAACATAATTTTTCTCCTTATTGAATTGTATGATTTTTCCTCGATGACGAATTGTATTTGCGAAAAAGTTTGCATTTTTTAATCGTGTTGCAACTTTCGGAAATAAAGTAATGTGTTCTTTTTCTAATGATTTTAATAATCCAGGCCGAATAGCGGCTAATTGCGTTTCAGCTTGGTCGATTGTTTCTATATTACTAAATGATACCATTAAACACGCATTACAAGAAATACCTTCTTGAATTAAATATTTTAGTGCTATAAAAGGAAAAACATAACTTTTTGAGTTAGCACTGGTTAATTGACTTGCTCTGACTAATTCATCACCATTTAAGCTATGTATATCAGAAACACGCCGAACCTGCTGTGGTGTGTTCCAACCATATCGGCCCTTTCCGCCTAAGAAGTAATTACCAAGCTCAGATGCCATTAGATTTATTTTTCGTTTAAGGGAACCTAAAACTGTGGCAGTAACACCTGAAGAGTTCCATTGCATTCCCATGACCGCTCCGAATGCTTGAAACCAATTTGGATCCGATAGTCGCGTAAGGACTTCAGATTTTCCATAATTTTGTGCGACAGATTCAATAATAGCTGAACCCATTTTCCCCATGCGTTCGCTGAGCCATTTTGGCATTCTCCCAAAGTGAAGGGGCATGCCCATTGTTCCTGAATTGATCATATTAATCTCCTTTTTTTTGTTAGTTTGGATCGTGTATGGCATGTCCCGATCATGGTACCTATCTTTGGAGACGGTGTAATATTAAATTGATTAAATGGCATTTAAATTCTTTTGGTATGTAAGTCCTTTAATAAGTCCTAGGCCTATGAGTCGATTCGTCATGGCTAATTTGGATACATTGTCAAATCCACCGATATTGATAACTTTTTCAGCAAGCCATACGGCTCTTTGTCTTGTTGACCTGGTTTTCATAAATAGATTCAAAAACCATTTATTCTTTAATCTAATGGGCGAAGACGATACTTCTTTAAAGGCATCAGTTACTCTTTTTCGAGGCATCAGTAAATAGGCCGCAAAAGTATCCGCCTGCCATTCTTCTGTCACTCTTTTGGTTCCAGCAAACCCTTCATCTTTTCGACAAAGTATTTTTGATTTATCGTTTAGCCTTTCTAATAAAGGAACATGAAGGATGATATGTCCAATTTCGTGAGCTGCCGTAAAATGTAATCTACCTTCTTGCTCAGTTAAGAGTTCATTAATCTCGATTAATTTTTTATCATAATGAAGCCCACCTAAATAATTTGGATCTTGATATAGACCATCTTTTCTAAAATCAATATCGTATCCTAAAAATTCAATCATATCAAGCACATCAATATGAGAAGAAACAGAGTTTCCAGTTTTCGATTGGTAATCTTCCAATAGGTGTATCGATGTTGATTCAATATCTTGTTTGGAGATATATGGGTACTTAATCATTCTTATTACTCATTTTATTTACCATTTTCGATAATGTGTCCCAATCACTTTTAGATAAGTTTTTAGCAGATCTCAAAAAATCTGGAATAATATCTGCTTTATCTTTAATGACCTCAGCCACATCATCCCCAACTTGATCGCTTTCTGCTAATAAAGCATCCACGTTATAATCCAATGCCTTTGCTAACACTGCTAATGTTTCCCGGCTTGAATTAAAGCGCCCTTTTTCTATATGGACGATTGATACATAAGATATAGCATTTTTTGGGTCTAGATCTTTTAAATTGTCCGCTAATTTTCGATGGCTAAGTCCTTTTTCTTTTCTCAATTTGCTAATGAGATTTCCTAATGTTTTTTTACTCATTCGTATCTCCTAATATGTATTGATGTAGTTTTCTGATGTAGTCCGAGCTAACTCTAATTCATTGAGGAATAGTGATGAATAATTATCAATAAAATATTCCCCAATTCCTTTAATGGCCAATAGGCTATCTTCATTTTTCGGTTGTGTTACTGCTATCTGACGTAAAACCTTATCAGTACAAACAATAAATGCTGGCTTTTTAATAGATTTAGCAATCTCTTTCCTTACTCTTCTAAGTCTCTCAAATAATATTTTATTGTCATCACTAAGAATTAATGGATTTAATTCGAATAATTTATTCGATAAGTAAGGTTTGGCAAGATCACCAGAATGCAAAGCTGTTTTACCTTTAGAAGTCAGGTCAAAAATACTCGTATAATATTCAAGATCTAATTCTTTTAATTCAATTAGTTCCATTTCAACTAGTCGGTCGATTATTGTTGAAATTTGATTTGAATTATAGTTTTGTAGCAACCCGTAAAAAGGATTATTATTAAACTCATTTTCAAAGATATAGTTAGATTCAGAACCCTGGAGAATTGCGATAAGCTTTTTATTCCCCACTTTAAACTCAAGATCATTTATACATGATAATACCATGAGTGATATCGATTTTTCAAAGTTATTTATGTATTCGTTATGTTGTTTCATTTTAACTTCCTTTCTATTATTGTTAATAGCGTTAAATTATGTTTAACAGTTAAGCAACGCTTACCAATATTAAAACGTTAAACTATACTTAACAAGTATTTTTTTAAATTAATTTGAATGATTGACGATAATTCCCATCAAACCACTATGAATGATGCGGTGAATTGCGGAAGAAACAATGACATGGAAACAATCTTGTTTAGTAAAAGGAAAGAATGTGATTAAACAAATTTTTAATGTCCTGAATTCAACTATTAAATGCAACTCAAACACCGATAAAGTGTTGAACGACTAACCCCCAGAGTCTGACAAACATCTTTCACACTATTCGAATGGTCCGCCATAAGCGTTTTGGCCATAGCAATCTTTTTCTCATCCATTACTTTTGGCCTGCCTCCTTTCCGTCCCCGTGCTCTCGCCGCCTTCAGTCCTGCCATTGTTCTTTCTCTAATAATATCCCGTTCAAATTCTGCGAGAGCTCCAAAGACATGAAAGATTAATTTTCCTCCACTCGTACCGGTATCAATGCTTTCTTGAATAGATTTGAAATAAACGCCACTATCATTCAGCTGATTTACAACTTCAATCAAGTGCTTCAAAGAACGACCCAATCTGTCAAGCTTCCAGACCACCAACGTATCCCCTTTTCTCAAATAAGATAATGCTTCATCAAGGCCTATGCGGTCTGTCTTGGCTCCGCTTGCTGTGTCGCTGAATATTTGATTACAGCCTTCCTTATTTAAAGCATCAGTCTGCAAATCAAGGTTTTGATCTGATGTTGATATGCGGGAATATCCGATTTTCATTATTGGCTCCTTTCGTTATTAAAGATTTATCCCAAAAAAGCTAACACTTAGTAGTTGTGGTACTTTATTTTTGGGACGGGTATTGAAACAGATTAATTAAAGTTTAAGGTGAAAAATGATACAATTTAGAATAGTACCAGAAACGGTGGTTTTTGAGACTTATTTGCTTTATACCAATGAATCGGGTTAAATGATAATATACGAGTTGAACATTTAACGGGTAAATGATACATTGCATATATTGTTTCAGACAGGAAACAATAATTTTGTATTTAAAATGTGGAAGGATGAATTTATTATTCAATATTTTTTCATAAACTGGAGATTTTATCATGAATGATCGCTGGCTATCAGTTGAAGAAATATCTGCATACCTTGGTATCAAAAGAGAAACATTATATAAATGGTTGGCAGAGAAAGAAATGCCTGCACATAAAGTTGGAAGACTGTGGAAATTTCGTAAGGATGAGGTGGATGAATGGGTGAGGACTGGTGAGGCGGATAGTAGGAAAAAGAAGAAGCTGCACAGTTTTTCAAAGTACGACTATGGGATAGAGATGATTTAATAAGACATCTACTAATTCAGTATAACAACCTTGATGATGAATTAAAGGCTGATTTGCCACTAAAACGAATCTGGACTGTTGCTACAAGTGAAAGTGAGAAAGGGTAAATTATCTGAATAATAAGGAAATATTAATTAAGCTAATTATTATAAATGATTGAATATAAAAATACATTCAAAAATAAAAGCCAAGAAGAATGGAAAAAATGGTTAAACATTGAATTGACCAAAACTGAAAATGTATATAAGATAGATCCAGATCGATTAATTTCAAGTTATAAAAGTGAACAGAGCCATATTAAAGATTATCATGGCAGGGAGTTGTTAGAATTAATTCAGAATGCAGATGATGCTGGTATAAATTTTACAGGAGAGTCAAAACTCAAAATTAAATTATTAAAAAATGAATTATATATAGCCAATACCGGAATACCCTTTAGTCCTGAAGGTATTAAATCTTTAATGGTAAGTGATATCAGCCCAAAAGAAGCATTGGGTGAAAAATATATTGGGTATAAAGGTCTTGGGTTTAGGTCTATTTTAGGCTGGGCATCTTCAGTAGCAATAATTAGTGGGAATGCAAAAGTTGGGTTTAGCAGGGCTGGTGCGAATAAGTGGTTGTCACACTTAATGGGAAGTCATGAGTCGATTGCGACAAAAGTAAAATTATATACAGAAAAAACACAGAAAAAAATGCCCGTTTCTGTTTTAGATGCGCCGGCGTGTCTTTATGAAAATGTAGATGATAAGGAATTTTTGTCCATCTTAAAGCATGGTGATGCATTTATTGAAGATGGTTACAATACCACAATTTGCATTTCATTTCACTCTGAAGAAATATATGATCAAATCAAAAAACAAATTAATTCCATAAGTAGTGAGACCCTTCTTTTCTTACAAAACATTTCAGAGTTAAATATAGAAATTCCTAATTATGAAAATTCATGGAATGTTGAAAGAGATGAAAATGTTGTAGAAATAACTACTGGAGATAAAAAAAGCTATATTTGGAATCTTTATTCGAAATATGGAGAAATACCGGATAAGTTATTAGATGAGGATCAAATTGAAAATAAATATGAAATTAAAATAGCGGTACCAGATCAAGTTTCTGAATCCCCCGGACGTATCTTTGTTTATTTCCCTACTAAAGAGGAATTCCCTTTTTCTGTAATTGCCCATGCCACATTTGAATTATCTGCGAATAGACAGCATATTAATGAAAGCGAAATCAATCAATACATTTCAAATGAATTAGCTTTGTTAATGGCAGATGCAGCATCAAAAATTGTTCGTCCGAATGACCCATGGTTTGCGCTTACGTCATTTGTACCACAGAGTGAACATATTAGTATGGCATTAGATGAATTTGGATTTTTAGAAAATCTTCGAGACCAATTAATGACACAAAAGATTGTACCAAACATTAATTGTAATTTTTATTCTGCAAATGAGTTATTTAGACTCAGAGGAGATTTTGATGACTTACTCGAAAAAGAAAATTTCTCGGATATAACAAAATATTCTGATGAAGATTATTTATTTGAGTATTTAGAAATTGACCGCCTATCATCTGAAGATTTTATATCGAGAATAAACATTATTTCTGATACATTATCCGTAGGAAATAGATCTCATTTTATTTATATATTTTGCAATAATTACAAAAACCAAAATATAGATACACCTCCTGATTTATTGATTGATAATAATGATAACATTATACCGGGGACTGATCGTACAACCTTTCCTGCTGAAAGGCAGAAATTTCAATTACCTAAATGGGTACCTGTAAAGATTTTAAATGCCCAGTTAATAGAATATCTAAAGAATCTATTTGATGTTGAAAATACACGCGATGTTCGTTATGAATTAAGATTGTTTGGGGTTCAAGAATATAATTTAACCACAATTGTTTCAAACATTATTGCAGCTTCAAATAAAAGAATAAAAAAATATCCTAAAAAAGAAAATGAATTAAGAATAGAACTGGTAAAGGCCTTATGGGACCTATATTGCTCAATGGAAAATCCAGGGAATTTTCAAGAACGCATCACAGTTCCACTACAAACCAGAAATGGCAGTATTAATGATGCTGATAAATTATATTTTGGTAAAGAATATGATTGTGGTTTATTAACAGATTACTTGTATCAAAATATCGAAGCAGATATTTTGTTAGGATCCCCAGATAAAATGGGTTTTGATGAATCAAATGAAAAAATTGAAGAGTTTTTTAAATGGCTTGGGATTTCAGATTCTCCGCGGGAGGTAATAATCGAAAAATTGAATAATCCTGATTTTAAAATTTTTGTTAAGACCACTATTACTAACCCAGCAAAATTTTCAGATATAACCATTACAAAGGATGAATTACTTTCTGAAAATAATTGGTACTTTACCTTTAGGGATATTCAATCCATTGACCATTTAGAAGAAATTCTTGAGCATGCGGATCATCATGCAATACTGACCTGGATTGGTAATAGTTATGAAATTGAAAACTGGAGAAGAGCAGGTGATGTAAATGGGAAATTTTGTTATACACCTCCAAACCATAGAAAACACCGACCTTTAGAAGAAATTATCCCATCATACCCAGTCTGGCTAATCAATACATTTCCATGGATGATAACAAATAGTTCAACTGAAAAAATCCCTCCAAATACATGTTCAACTACGAAAGTAGCAAAAGATTTATCACCTGCAATTGGTTACCCTGCAATTAATATGGATCACGAATTATTTGAAAAATATGAAATTGATAAAACTGCAGTAACAACTGCACTTGCAAGAAGTGGTGTTGTGGCTGATTTTGAGGATTTACCATGGTCAACATTTTACAAAATACTATATCATTTACCTGATATAGATCCTAAAGCTAAAAAAGCTAAATCTTTATATAGATCATTGATTACTCGAAGTAATTTAGATGATCCAGCACCAAACGGGCCAGACTATGAAGAATTTATGAGTGAAGGTAAAATGGCTGGGAAAAAAGATGGTGAAATAGATTATTATCCAATCGGAGACTTATTTTATGTTGAAAATAATACAATTCCAGACCATATCGCTGAACATTATCCTGTTGTTGAAATTGATAGAAGAAGAGGGGCAAAAAAAGTAAATACCTTATTTGGCATTGAACATCTTAATACAGATGTAATTCAGGCAGAGATAACCGACCACAATCTCCATCCAATGAATACTCAATTCAATAGTGATCTCGACAGATTAAGACCGTATGTATATGCATTGCGAATTGATCATGATTCCAACCAAGCTGAATTGAGAAAGATAAAAAGACTAAAATTATTATTATGTAAGTCTTTGAAGTGCACAATTGTAGTAAATGAAAAATCCATTTCAATATCAATTAAATCCGGAAAATCTTTGCAACAAGGTGACATTGCTTATTTGGTAACAGATAAAGACCATCAACCAAATTTATTGAAGGACGAATTAATCGCAAGTGCAGTTGGTGAAATAATTACTAATCAATTAAAAGTCGATATTGGTGGCGATATAGCAAGATTGTTGAGTTGTAAAAGCAGTAATAGGGACGATTTATTAAATACAATCCTTGGAGGTGACGGTGATGAATATCTTGCCAGAGCAAAAATATTATTTGAGATACAAGACATTGAAGAAGAGCCAGAATTCGATTGGTCTGGTGAATTAAATATTGAAAATGGACAACATGCCCAAGGTGTTGATTCAGAAGAAAGTAATGAAACTGATACTGAGATTGAAGATGTGGAAGAATCGGACTCCATCACAGGCGTAATTGTTGAAGAAGAAGAACATACTCCTACGCAATCATCAACGATTCCAATAGCTGTTGTTAGAAAATCAGGTGGGAAAAGAAAGCATAGTAATCATCTGCGTGTTGATCCTGATCGTGCAGAGGAGCTAGCATATAAATTTGAAGAAGAGCAAAATCGATTCCCATTATTAGTATCACACCTTCGAGGGGATTTAACTCCGGGATGTGATATTCTTTCCTTTTCAAAAAATCAAGATCAAGAAAGTTTTATATCGAGTGTTCAAGGTAACATTAATTATTCCTTAGTTGATCGATTTATAGAAGTAAAAGGAAGCAGTAGTGCTACAGGTTCAATTACATTAAAAGGGAATGAGTATAAAAGAGCACGAGAATCAAAAGAAAAGTATTATTTATATAGAATATATGAACCAACTAATGGTGAATTTGAGTTGGTCGAGTTATCAGATCCACTTGATGAAGATTCAAAAAAACTTCAGTATGAAATTAATCCATTTCAATGTGAAAATACACAAAGGTGGAGTGTCCATGAAGTATAAATTACGATTTAAAGAAATTTTTAAAGGAATAGTCATTTTGGGATAACAAAACGCATTAATTATTTATTCATATTCAAAATTTTTCTCTGCTCCCTTTGGTCCCAGAACATTGGTTTGCCATATTACACCCAACCCGACCAAGTCATTTCTCACACCGCATATACTCTAAAATACAGCGAGCAACACGAACAAGCAAGTTGGGTGGCATAATAGACTTACATCCGGCCATATTTCAGGGTCTATCGGCAGAACAAACGATTTTAGAGTAGATTATAAAGTCAAAACTGGCTCTGCCAGTTTATCAGATTACAAAGGGTCAGGCTATGACCGGGGACACCTTGCTCCTGCTGGTGATATGAAATGGTCGTCAACTGCAATGAGTGAATCATTTTACATGTCCAATATGTCTCCGCAGAAACCCGGATTTAACCGTGGTATTTGGAAAAAGATAGAAGGCAATGTAAGAAACTGGGCTTCAGATAATGGTGAGATATATGTTGTGACGGGCCCAATCCTTACAGGCAGCTATTCTTCCATCGGGTCTAATCAGGTCTCAATTCCTGAGTATTACTATAAAGTGATATTGGATTACAAAGAACCCGATTTAAAGGGAATCGGGTTTATTCTTCCCCATCAGAAATCCAGTAGTTTAATTCAGTCGTTTGCTGTTACAATAGATGAAGTGGAAAGAAGAACTGGTATAAATTTTTACTATTCTCTCCCTGATAAAATTGAAGAACAGGTAGAATCAAACATAGATATTAGTAAATGGAGCTTCAGAAGTTCGTCAAGGTCTTCTGGCAGTTCTACTTATAAAACCAAACAGGAAAAACTAAAAGGGCAGGCAAAGATAAATGTTAATACTGCAACAAGAAGCGAACTGATGCAACTGCCAAGAATAGGTCCAAAAACTGCAGATAAGATTCTTGCGTACCGAAATTCTTATGGTTCATTCAGATCCATGGACGATTTGCAAAAAATCAAAGGGATTGGTCCGAAGACGGTGGTTAAACTAAAATTATATGCAGTCGTAAATTAGAGGTACATATGATATCAAAAGATAAAGCATTAGGCATAGTTGGAAATTATTGGGGTAAATGTCTTGTGGTTTGAAAAATTAGTCGGGTTTAAAGAATCTTCTCCGAGTCAGGTTAGGGAAAATATCACCCTAAATGGTCAGACCATTACATCAAAGGTTAATGGAAAACCATTTGATTGTGGTGTATTAGAAACCCCAACTTTAAACGCCTTACGTGAGAGAATAGATTTAAACCAATTCAACAAAAGGATATCATTTAAAGAACTTGTCGGTGATGTTCAGGCATTGCACAAGGGTGCTGAGAATAATGGGGCATTATTTCAAGTTGCATCTCAGTTTAATTTATTAGAAATGGTAAATCCAAACGTAACACCAGAAGAAGGTGTTGATAGGTATGAGATAGATTTTACACAAGGGCCTGCATGTGCAATTGCGTGTGGCGCTGGAACCATTTATAGAAATTATTTTGTAGAGTTACCTGATCAAATTGGTCAATCTGCTGATAACCAAATAGATTGTTTAAGTGATGTTGGTTTGGAATTAGGGAATGATGAAAACAAACTATGGGAAATGAAAAGTGGTTATTGTATTGCAAATCGAGACGGGTTGAAGAAAATATCAGATACAATTAATAGTTTTGATAAAGCCCAATATGAATCATTAATGGGGAAATTAAAAATAGGGATTCAATGGGATTCTCAAGTTACAATTACTGATAATAGGAATAAGGTGACTCAAGCATATTGTTCTGCTTTGCCTGTGGCGTACTCACATTTAGATTCATCCTATTGGGAAGACTTTGCAAAGCTTATTTTAAATGCAACTTATGAAGCTACATTTTATACTGCTATTCAAAATATGATTAAGACAGGAAATAATAAATTATACCTTACACTAATTGGTGGTGGTGCATTCGGAAATAAAATTGAATGGATAACTGAGGCCATTAATAATTCTATTCATAAATTTAAGTCTACACCACTAGATGTGAGAGTCGTCAGCTTCAGAAGGTCTAATGCATATTTGAGACACATATTAAACGAATGGCTCCTCCCTGTTGATAAATAACAAAATAATTAAATTGTTAAAAGAATATTCATTGTTATATGCTAGTGATATTCATGGAATTATACATTGGAAAAGTGTAGCGCGAAATGAATTGTTGAAACAATAGAAAGAATAAATTTATTGTGCAATCTTTTTTGATATATTTTTGAGTAGTACATTTGAATATGAAAAAATCTATAATCTCCCTCATCATACTTCTTATTTCTATTTCTTATGGATGGATCCAGCAGTAAAGATAAATATGATGATTTAAAAAAGTATGGTGGATTTGTCGAGGCTGTTTCCACAGTGAATGAAATTAGAAATATTGTTTTTAGCGAGATAGTAGAATAGGATAGCAAAATTAATAAAATACAACAAAACAAAATAATAGATTTTATAGTGCACCCTCCAGCAGGCCATTTAAATACTAAATTTGGTATTAAGTCATTGCAAAATGGAGATAGTAAATATAAAGTATCTTTTGAGACAAATGTTGAAACAGATTGGATTGATAATCAGTCATTTATTTATTATCAATTTAAAACCCCTGGTGTGAAAAACATAACTATAGAGTTGGAATCAGGTGAAAAAGTTACTAAAAATATTATTGTTAATGACACTGTTTCATTTGGAACAGGAAAAACCTTAAAAATTTTACTATTAGAAAAATCCAAAAAAATATTAATAATAAAATCTATTGGGTTGATTATTCATGATATCCTAACCGAACAAGAGTATCCATTAGATATTACTATTAATCATATTGATACAACTTCAGAATTAAGTAATAATAGACTGTTGATAATTTCAAAACACAAAAATATATCAAAAATAGGTGTATTGGATTTATCAAATGGAGTCTTTATCTATGAGTTAGATTGCATTGTAAAAGAATTTTCTGTAGATAAAAAAATTGCAATAATGATTCATGATGATTGTATAAAAATTATAAGGTTCTATAAAGACATACCAATAATAAGTGAATTAAAAGGTGATTTTATTCATTCAGATATTCAATCTATGCGTGTGTTTTATAAGAATGAAAACTCAAGACTTGTATGTTATAATATTGGCAGTTACAAGGATACATATCTTGGTGATTATGATTACAAAAATACTATTGGAGAAAACAATAGATTTATAGTTTGTAATGACTCCTCCTATTCTAACATATGGGATACAATCGAGAATGATTTCGTTTTTTATTTTGATAAAAGCCAACAAGTGGTCATCTACAATAAGAATAATTTTCTATCATATTTTTCAAACTGGAGTGTTAGAAAAAAAGAAGATGAAAAATCAAGATTTGGAGTTCAAGATAAATATGAGATAGAAATACTACCAAATGATAAGTATTCTGTATTCGTTGTTAAATATCCTGATAAATATCAAATCGTTGAATACAATTTTAAATCAATAGATTTTACAGATGTTACAGGTGATGGAGAGTTCCTGGGTTGGATGGGTGAAGGTAAATATTATATTGTGAGTGATAGTGATATCAATAAAATATGTTTATCTAATTCAAATGAGTTGGTTTTTGAAACAATGGATTCTATCTCAGACATAATATTCTATAAAAATAAATGGATTGCAATTATAAACAAGAAAAACTCTGTTTTAATACTTAACTTGAAATCCAAAAAAGTATTGTTTGAAGAAGAAGGATATTTTGAAACTAAATATTTAGATAAGATAAAAAAGTATGACCAACTATGGATTAAGAGAAAAAGATATTCTTCAGATTTCAGAATTATTAACAGTAACAGTTATAAAAAATTAAAAGATATATGTTTGGTTAAAAATGTAGATGATTTCATTATAACCAATGATAGAGTTCTTCGTTGTAAGAACCTAAATACAATTAAAGTGATTGAAATAAACAAAGGATATCTTCAATATAACGAGAATTTAGATTACATTATTACGAAAGATATAAACGGTTTTAACCTTTTAACAAATATTTTGGGACGAGAAAAAGTATCGTATAATAAATTTCAAGAACTAGATAAGATATATGATTATTCTGACATTCATCCTGAAGAAAGAATTGCAGTTTTAACTTCAAATAATCAATCAGAAATAATTAACTTAGATACAAACGAAGTAATAAAGGTTCTTGATACAAATTTCATCAAATTTGATATTAATGGAAATATGTTTTGTAGTAATAGGACCGATGTAAACAAATATCAGATGTATTGGGGAACACCCAAAGTTTATAATCCTCTTACTTTTGAAGAGGTTGAACCCTCTCACTTGCATAAATATAAATTTACCTCTATCGATGGTAAATATGGTATATCTCTAATGTACAAAGGTATGTATGAATTAGTTGACTTGGAAACTAATAAGATTATTTTGGAAATTGAAAATAAACACCCAGGATTAGATTGGACTAATTATATTGCATTTCATCCATTTTATAGCATAATTGCAATCGTTGGAAAGGTTTCCTATTCGAATGGAATTACTAAAATATTAAAATTTTCTGATTATGGAGAAAAGTCCGTTGCCTACTACAAAGACATCCAATATTCAAGAAATGCAGTTTGGAAGTGTGGATTTACAAATGATGGGAAATATTTAGCGTCATTTGATAGCGGACCTATTACATCAGTTTATCAAATTACTTCAAATGGTAAACTATATGAAAAAAGGCAAATTAAGGATAGAAGTTTTAAATGCTTTTCTCCAGATAGTAAGTATATTGTATTGGGTGACGATGGTTATAGTGCAATAACTGCAGGTGGGCATGGATGGGCAAAATCTAATAACCTATGGGTTGAAAGCATATTGTCTGGAGCCGAGATAAATCAATTTTCTGATCATAAGGCAAATATTGTATTTGCTAATTTTTCTAAAAATGGAAGACACCTTGTTTCAAGAAGTGATGATGGGATTGTAATAATTAGAAAATTATTCTAAATAAGTAAATAATCAAACATTGATACATTAGTAATTACGAAGTAAGTAATAACTTACTTATATTTCAAGGTCTGAATAATTCTATAAATAACAAAGAGAGGAATACCTTGCATGAGTAAAGATAATAAAAGTTCAATGTTTAAAGCCTACCAAGTAGCACAAGAAATGATGAGCATCGTCAAAAAGTTAAAGATGAACGAGATAATAAAAAAGCGGGATGAGGAAAATAATAAATATTGAGCGATGCCAAAAACAAAGTAAATAAGGGTGCAAGAACATATCTTGAATCTGCTGTAAAAGCAGCATCACATCCAATTAGAAGAGATATTCTCAAACAATTAAAAAAGAAACCATTGTCAAGTGTTGATCTTGAAAAAATAACAGGAGAGAGTCGATATAATCTTTATCATCATATTTCGGTATTGGAAAAATCTAATTTAATTATAGAAGGAGAGTCTGAAGGAAAGAAGAAAATGTATAACATTAATCTTCCTGAAAATCCGAATGTTGCTGTGATTCATTATGAAGAAAAAGATATTATTAAAAATAAGAAAATTTTCAATAAAATATTTTCTTTGTTAGAAGAAATTGAAAGTGAAAAGTTTCCTTTTAAAGGAAAGGTTTCTGAAGTGGAAATTCACTTAAAACTAAATTGGATAAAGTAAGTAACATGGTATTTATTGTTTCATATAATTCAACCCTCATAAAACGCTCCTTGTAACTATTTTCAAGAATTTTGAAATTAGAATAGCTTGAATTAAGTAAAATCACTGTATATCTGACGACTCGAATTAATGGAGTATATAGTTTAGTTCGTTGACTATTGATTTCTAAATATCGTAATCCAAGCACTACAGAAGAAGCCTTTCAAGTAATTGGAAGGCTTCTTAGTTTTTAATAATGTATAAAACATTCTACAAAATAAATTTTGCTTTATGGAATCTGCACAGTATAAACAAGTTAGAAAACCGATGTTAT
>Ga0257118_1001120_pt1 | contig 17754 bp, 22 predicted proteins | sample SI112_150mmetaG_FD_190156 | JGI IMG/M metagenome (GOLD analysis project Ga0257118, IMG submission 190156) | Marine microbial communities from Saanich Inlet, British Columbia, Canada - SI112_150m | ecosystem: Environmental > Aquatic > Marine > Inlet | place: Canada: British Columbia | collected...
GGATATTTAATTCAAATACGTAATAACACGGTCATAGAATTTCTTTACTTTTCAATACTATTGAAAATTACTAATTTTGATAACATTTTGTCCAATTAGAAATTCTAAAACTGTGATCATTTCATCTTCTGATATTTGACCCTCAACATACCACTTCATGGTATCTTTGACCCATTTGGGAATTTTACTACTTTCTATACTTGATAAATTCACTTGATTGGAATTTTCAATATTTCTAGAAAAAGTCTCTAAAGTTTTTTCTATTTCTTCAAGTAACTCTTCTTTGTCTTTTGTTACTTTGATTGTAATGAGCCAATTATCATCGCCATCAGGTAATAGTATTTTTTTTACAATTATATTTTTATCTTTTAGTGTCGCTTCAAACTGCAAAAATATTGCTTGTGAACCATCAAATGTTGTGGTCTTTGCATTTGTAAATTCAAAATTCCAACATGGCCCACCTTTGTTTACTCTACAGTTTTCTTTTTCATTTGCAATTAGAAACTGAATCAATTCATGATTAATTGTACTAATTGGAGTGATACTTTTTTGATGTTTTATTGACATTCCAGAACCACTACGCAAGTCTGCTTGTAATGTTACTTCATTTTGGAATTTATTCCAGTAATCATTTACTTTCCAGTTTGATGGGTATTGTATGGAGAACTCTTTTTTCTCCAAAGTCACATTATCTATTGCTGCTGCTGATTGGGTACTACCAAAAAGTACCGCAGATATTGCTAAAATTATTATTTTCTGTCTCAACTAATTAAAAATCAGATTTACTAAATTATTATTTTCTTCCCGTAATTGTTTTTTACTTGCAAGTAAAGTAAAATCATGAAATATTTGGTAAATGTGATGATTTCAAATGACAAAGTCATATCTTTAGAGTTGGATGATGTAAATTCCCCAAAAACTGTTTCACAGTTTATAGAAAAATTACCATTTACTGTAGATCTCAATGTTTGGGGTGATGAAATCTATACCTCAGAATCTCCAATATCTCAGCCTGAAGAAAATGCAAAAACTCCAGTTAATCTAAATGATGTTGCATATTGGCCTCAAGGTAAAGCACTCTGTCTATTTTTTGGCCCTACTCCAATTGGAGAACCTGGCCAAATCACACCCGCATCACCAGTTAACATACTTGGGAAAATCATCTCACCAGATAAGGCAATTCTAAATGATGCTGATGGGACTAGTGCAACATTTACTCTAATTTAATTTTCAATGGGAATTTCTAATACATCTGATTCTAAAACATATGCTTTGAAATTTTTATTGGCACCTGAATAAATTATCCATACAACAGGGTTGCTGTGCATGAATTTTTTATCAGTACTTGATGGATAGGCCTCAGAATTTGGGTGTGAGTGAAAAATACCGATGACTTGAAGTTTTTTCTCCTCTGCAATCTTGTACCCTTCAATTAATTGGTCATTTGATATTGTAAAATTTACTGGAGACTCTTCAATATTTTTTGTTAAAAATACATCTGACACTGTATCTCCATCTCCATATAGAATGGCACATGATTCATTGGGATTTTCATTTTCTGCATGTTGAATTAGTGTTTTTTTAATAGATTGTGATAAAGTAATTTTTTGCAAATCTATTCTACGTTAACAGTTCCTACCATCCATGGGTGGAATGTACAGAAATAGTCGAAACTTCCTGCTTCTGTAAATGTATATTCAAACACACCACCGGCAGTCATCATCTCTGAATCAAATATTCCATCAGCTTCTGGTGCTAGACCTGATGTAACTGTGTGAACTGTATTGTCTACATTATCCCAAAGTACTGTAGTGCCAACTGTGGTATCTAACACTTCAGGATCATAATAGATTTGACCATCTTCAGGAAGTGCAGCTCCTTTTGGAATTACAACTTTGATTGGTGCTGCAGGTTCTTCAATAATTAAAGTTGCAATCATCCAAGGATGTACTATGCACAAATATTCATACTCGCCAATTTCTAAATCACTTGTATCCAAAGTAAACACCTCGCCTGCACTCATTAAACTTGAATCAAATGTTTCACCAAAGTCTACTGAACTAGTTACAGTGTGCGCTGCAGCATCTACATTAGTCCATTCTACAACATACCCTTGTGTAACTGTTGCAACATCTGGTGCATAATCTGGATTCCCTTCTACTGCAGAGTCTGATAAAATCTCAATTGCAAATATTGGACCTGATGGTGAAAGGTCTTCTCCTGGTTCATCTACTCCAATTTGTTGTGGAATCATGTATGTGTCAGGACTTACAAATCCAAATGCTACCCAAACAATTATTCCAGTAGCTGCTGACATTCCTACAATCGAACCAATTGGTTTAACTAATGTTGGATGCTTCATCGACAAATACGCAATTAGAATCGCTGGGAACGCAATTGCCAATAAAATTCCTGCAATAGTTACAGTATATTCTGATGTATTCATTGTAAATCCAAACATTCCAAATCCTAAGATTATTGAAACAATTACCAAAGTCGTTGCTTTTGCTTTATTACTAGTTGAAACGCCACCATCAAGGATTCCGGTAGCTAGAAAAATTAATCCTAAAAACATCGTAAGGCCAGTTAATGCATGCATACCATCAATGAACGTGTGTGCAATACCTGCGTACGATATTACAACTCCAGCTAAACCTATAGCTGTTAGTCCCATTCCTGGCATCATGAGGTCCCAATTACTCATTTAACGTAGCTGACTGACTGAGATACTTATTCCTTTTGAAATGTAATGGATCATGCCAGACGAAGAAATTAAATGGCTTTGGAATAGGCAAGTGTGAATTGGGCTTTAAAGAAATAATGGAGATATCCAAACCACGAATTGTCGTTCTACTAGTTATTACTGCTGTAACCTCAATGTATGCTGCAAGTAAGCTAGTTGATGGTGCCCCTGATCTTCAATATATTGATTATTTACACATCATTATAGCTGGTGCATTGGCATCAGCTGGTTCTAGTGCTCTGAATCACTATTATGATAGAGATATTGATCCAAAAATGACTAGGACTAGTACTAGACCAATTCCTTCTGGACGAATGGCAGCACCTCATGTAATGTATTATGGATTAGCTGTAAGTTGTGTTTCAGTAATTTATGGATTCTTTGCACTAAACGCAGTATCTGCTTTCTTTATTGCAGTTGGAATATTTTCTTATGTCATAATTTATACCGCTTGGCTAAAACGTCTAAACTCTTCAAATATTGTTATTGGTGGAATTGCAGGTAGTGCTGCAGCTTGGGCAGGATGGTCTGCTGCTACTGGCAGTATGGATTTGTTAGGATTCCTAGTTGGCTTTTTGGTTTTTGTTTGGACCCCATCACACTTTTGGTGTCTTGCAATGAAAATTAAAGATGAATATGCAGCAGCTAGTGTTCCAATGTTACCTGTTGTAATTGGAATGCAAAAAACATCAAAGTACATTTTAGGAAATACACTAATTTTACTTCCGTTTTCATTTACACTTGTTTTAATTCCTGATGGATTGGGACTTGTTTACACAATAATTGCTGCAATCTCTGGGGGAATGATGTTGGTATATCATTACAAATTAACAAAGACACCAACATCTGAATTTGCTTGGAAAGCATACAAGGTTACTGCTCCTTATCTTACAATAATTTTTGTAGCAGTTGCATTAGATGCAGCATTCCACTTTCCGTTGTTTTAGAAATTATTTATCTACGCCTGGGAAGCTGGCTTCATAATCTTTTTCCATCACTTCTTTGTTTTGTGCTGCAACTTTATCAATCACTTTTTCGATAACTACTATTTCGATTCTACGCTCCTCTTTTGTTATCCATGCTACTTTGATTAGACCTAGGATTTCTAAATCCAAAAGTATTTTGTTGAATTTATCTTCTGGAAGAATATTCTCATCTTTTGTTAAAATTTTGTAAAGCTCTACATCTGTTAAGGAATTTGCTTCTTTGATTTTATCAAATACAGTATTTCTTATTGGTATTGCCATTTTTTATCCGTAGAATGTTTTATCCTCTGACTTTGGTACTACGTTAGATATACTTTCCTTCACATTGTTGTACCATAAATCTACTTCTTTAGTGATTGATGGTTTTACTTGTTTCAAACTTTTTGCAAAGTCTTGACTAGATATTTTATCTGCATTATTTTGCATTGCATGAACTGCAGCTTCACGACATAGTGCTGATAAATCTGCACCTGAATAATTTTGAGTTGCAATTGCAATCTCTTGTAATTTTACATCATTGGTTAACGGCATCTTTTTTGTTAGAATTTTGATAATCTCTAATCTACCTTTTTCATCTGGTGGTGATACATAGAGAACTAAATCTAATCTGCCTGTTCTTAATAGAGAATTATCTAACACATCTGGTCTGTTTGTAATTCCAATTACTACAACTCGTGAAGAAATACCTTCTTCAATTTCTGTTAGTAATTGACTTAGAATGTTTTCACCCACTCCACTTTCTCCTGATTTATTTCGTGCAAGTGAATCTAGTTCATCAAAAATTACAACACATGGAGATGATGCTTTAGCTTTTCTGAAAATTTCTCGAATAGCTTTTTCAGATTCACCAATCCATTTTGAAAGAATTTCAGGACCTTTAACTAAAATCATATTTGCACCAGTTTCAGTTGCAAGTGCTCGTGCAAGGAGTGTTTTTCCACAGCCTGGTGGACCATAAATCAAAGCTCCTTTTGGTGGTTTAATTCCAATTTTTGTGAATTTACTTGGCTCTTTCATTGCAGTGACTAGATTGTCAGTTAATGCTTTTTTGACACTGTCTAACCCTCCTACATCTTGCCACCATACTTTGGATCTTTCAACATAAACTTCCCTCATTGCTGTGGGGATTACTTCTTGCATTGCTTCGTAAAAATCAATTAGTTTGATTTGCATTGATTCTAAGACTTCAGATGGAATCTTTTCTGTTTCAAGATCTATTTCTGGTAGATACCTTCTGATTGATTTTAGTGCAGCCTCTCTGCAAAGAGATTTGATATCAGCACCAGTATATCCGTGTAATTCTGATGACAAATCTTTCAAATCAATATCCTCATTAATTGGCATTCCTCTTGTATGAATTTCAAGAATTTCTAATCGTCCATCCTCATTTGGAACTGATATCTCAAACTCTCTATCAAATCTGCCTGGTCTTCTAAGGGCAGGATCAACACTGTCTGGTCTGTTTGTAGCACCTAATACAATTACATTTCCTCTATCATTGAGACCATCCATTAATGCTAACAGTTGAGCTACAACTCTTTTTTCAACATCACCATATGCCTCTTCTCTTTTTGGAGCAATGGCGTCAATCTCATCGATGAAAATAATACTTGGTGAATTGTCTTTAGCTTCTTTAAAAATATCCCTTAACTTGGCTTCAGTCTCTCCATAGTACTTGTTCATAATTTCTGGACCGTTAATTGGATACATGTTAGCTTCTGATTCACTGGCAATTACTTTTGCAAGTAGAGTTTTTCCACAACCTGGTGGCCCGTAAAGTAAAATTCCACTATGTGGTTCAATTCCTAATCTTACAAATAATTCTGGATGCTTTAATGGTAGTTCTACAATCTCCCTCATTGCTTTAACTTTGTCACGTAGTCCGCCAACTTCTTCATATGTTACACGAACTTTTCTATCAACTGATGTCTCAGTTGAAATTGTAAGTGCTGTAGAGCGGTCCATCTTGACTACTCCTTTTGGTACAGTCTTTGTAATTTTGAAATCCATTGAATTACCTAAAATCATAACTGAAATTTCATCTCCATGAACAATTGGTAATCCTTTCAATCTATTTTTCACAAAATCTGTAAACTCTTTGTCTACTGTAACTGAATCATTAACTGGTGTAAGTGAAACTGTTTTTGCAAATTTTGATGAAACTTTTCTAATTTTTACAATATCATTTAATGATGCTCCAACATTTTTTCTTGTTTGACCATCTACTCGAATGATGTCTGGTAATTTTTCATCTTCATCAACTGGCCAGATAACTGCACAGCTAGATCTTGAACCCATTACTTCTATACTGTCTCCAGGGGATACCTTGAGAAAATCCATGGCATCCGGACCAATTCTGGCTCGTTTTTTACCTACGTCTCTTTGTTTTGCTTCTCCAATTCGCATTTGCAAAGTCTCTTCTTTGCGCACCAAAAAATCACCTATTTCATGTCAACGGACATTCTACTCATGTTTAGGACTTCCAACTCACTGACACCTTCAACTCCTTTAACGGAATTCTCTAATGCGTCACTCTGTCCCTCTTTATCCTCTAAAACAAATTCTGCTTTCAAAAATTCTAATCCAAATGCCAATGGTTCTTTGGCATGTCTTTTCATGCTAATTCCTTCAGGTAATGCTGATTGGATAGATTCTACTAGTTTATCTAAATCGACTTCAGTTCCTGTTGGAAGAATTTTTGTGATAAATAATAATTGAGCCATTTTTCTAAGGTCCTACCGTGTTACATGAAGAACAAGTATAGATTCTTGCTGCTTCCCTGCAACTTTGACATCTCCAAATTAAATCAGCGCCACATTCTGGGCAATTGAATTTTACACATTTATCATTAGGCATAATATGTCTGTGACAACAACTACATGTTGGTAATGAGATCGTGGATGATGACATATTGCAATTTTCTGTAAACTTCATTTATACCTTGCTTAGAATTTATGCATAAATTATCTAAGTAATTTTTTGAGCTCTCCTCCGATAAGAGTTTGAGCAGTTTTGATTGATCCTTTCATTCCGAGTAATTTGATTATTGAACTTGTATGAAAATCAAAGTCATCTTTTTCTGAAATATCTTTTATGATTTCAGGTGTAATTGATTCAAATAATTTATTGATTGTTTGATTATCTATTCTCTCTAAAAGTTTTCTTGCTAAAATCTGTTTATCGAATTCTTTTCCAAATCTGGTTTTCCATCTTTTTTGATATTCCTCAAGATCACTGTGTTCATTTGTTTCCAAAAATTTTGAAATTGCCTGTCCTGCATAAACTCCACCCATACCACTAGTGAAAATTCCTCCAGCAGTAGTTGGTTTTGCCTGTCCTGCAGCATCGCCTATGATTACTGTTTTTCCATCAATAAAATTCTCAATTGGTCCCTTTATCCAAATTGGTGCAAAAATTTTTCTAATTGTTGAATGAGTTCCTTTTTCTTTTAAAATTTCATCTAATACTTCAGCTACGTTGATTCCTCTTCCTGCAAGTCCAACTTTTCCTTTACCTTCATTTGATGGAATAATCCATGCAAAAAATCCTGGGTATTTCTCTTGATCAAAAATTACTTCTACTTTTCCTTTCTTAATCCAATCCGCATAAATCTCATATTGTGCAGATGAAATAATTCCTGTTCTGTCTTTATGAATTAGTGATGATACTCCTCTGGCATCAACAAAAATTTTACAATCAATTTTTTCATCATTTGTTCTAATTCCTGAATCTGTAATTTCTTGAAAACTTGTTCTAACTTTAATTACTGCACCATTTTTTTGTGCTTGAAATGCTATTTGTTTGTCTAATTCTCTTCTGCTTATCTCGATAACTTTTTGTTTTTTTGAATTAATTGTAAAATTATTTCCGTTTGGTGCGGTAACTTCTGCTGATTCTATCATGTGATCAAATGTTTTTCTAAATGGTATTACTCCTAATTCTTCTAACCCTGCAATGCTTACTAGTCCACCACAATGTTCTGGTGTTCCAATCTCATAATCTTCTTCAATTACAAGGACTGAAAATCTATTTGAGGCAATTTCTCGTGCACATAACAATCCTGCAACACTTCCACCTGCAATTACTACGTCATAGTTCACAGATTTTGTTTCTTTGTCAATTATTTAATTCAAAAGTTTTTCATTATGCCTGTATTTGATAATAATATGGGCGATATCAAACAGGTGATAGCTGTAAGGACTGATCTTGGTATGGGAAAAGGAAAGATTGCAGCTCAGGTGGGACATGCTTGCGTACTTGGAGCAGAACATGTGAGAAAATCACATCCTGAATGGTTCAAAGAATGGTGGGGAGGACAAGAGAAAATTGTTGTCAAAGTTTCAGGTATCAAAGATTTACAAGAAGTCAAAAGAGGTGCAATTGATTTGAATCTTCCTTGGTCTGAAGTTACCGATGCTGGACATACTCAGATATCTCCTGGAACAACAACTTGCATTTCAATTGGACCTGCACCTGAAAATCTAATTGATAAAATCACTAGAGATCTTAAATTAATGTAATAATTCATTCTTGGAATAAGATATAACCTGGCTAGATATTTTTTGAATTATGAAGAAAAAGGGATTATTATTTGCATTATTTTTTGGTGGAATCATGGTTACCTCTGGATTTGGATTACAAAGTATGATGTTGCCAGCTCCTGAAGATAACCCTGATGTAACAATAACTGGAACTCCAGCTGATAACTTTCCTGATGAACAACGTGATCAATTTTGTGGTTCAAGTAATGCAAAATCGACAAAATATGTAAAAGAATTTTCTATCCCAACAGAGTGTACAAACCCATTAGCTGTTGTAACTGATTATGATGGAAATGTTTGGTTTACTGAAACTAATACTGGAAAATTGGGAAAATTCAATCCATTAACTGAAACATTTACTGAATATGATAATCCTACGTGGCCTCCTGGTGCACGTTCAATGATGTGGGGAATTGATTATGCTCCTGATGGTTCTGTTTGGTTTACTGATGAAACATATGATTCTGTATGGAAGTTTTCAACAATTGATGAACAATACACTCGATTAGGATATCCAACTGAAACTGACGCATTACCACAAAGACTCCAAATTGATGGTTCTCAAATTATAATTAATGATTTTACAGGAAATAAACTCACACTATTGGATCCAAGTCAATCTGATGAAGAAGTAAATTATCTTAGTATTCCATCACCTGTTGATAATTCTGTAACTGCAGACTTTGCAATTGATGCAAATGATAACATTTGGTATACAAATTGGTTATACCAACAAGGTGGAGTTTTAGTTAAATTCAATCAACATGAATATCTTGATTCAGTTACAAACACCGGTGAACAATATCTCGCATTACATGATTTTATTGATGTTTACAAATTACCTGTAACATTACTCACTCCAAATGGAGCTACAGTATCTAATGATGGATTAGTTTGGTTAGCTGATACAACCTCTTCATCATTTTTCAGTTTTGATCCTGTAACTGAAAAATTCATTCAATATGTTACAGCAGATCCCTTACTTAGTACATATGGAAATCAAACAGGAATTGTAAAAACTCCAATATCTAGACCATACTGGATTGATACTGATGACCAAGGACGTTTAATTTTCAATGAACAGACTGCAAATAATATTTCTGTAATGGATCCAAAATTACAATCACTTGTAGAATATCAAATTCCATCAAAGAATCCTAATTGGGGTGACTGTGATCCTGGAACTGGTATGATGATAGCTGATTGTGGTATAGCACAAATCTTTGATTTTGCTATTGATGGACAAAAAATTTGGTTTACTGAATGGGTGGAAAACAATATCGGTGTAGTTGATACTTCTATTCCTTTACCTATTGAAATTCAACTAGAAACAAATACACTTGTGATGTCTTCTGGTGATTCACAACATCTCAACTTTATCATATCTCCTAACTCTCAAAATGATTTGATGGGAGTTTCATTAATTCTTGAATCTACGCATGATTTCTTGAATGTTGAACTTGACATGAATAGTCCTGAAACATTCCAATTAGATTTTGATGCACCTAGACCAATTCATACTAATATTTCAATTTCTGATGATGCAATTCCTGGAACATACAAAGTTCTTCTTGGTGCACAATTATCTGATGTTGCAATAAGCAAATTTGTTACTGTGACAATAGAGTGATTCCAAATTTAGATTCTTTAATTGGAATTTCAGTTTATAGTACTAACTTTAATGGAATTGGTGGAAAAATTAGAATTAAACCTGAAGATTTTCAGGTAAGTGAATTAATTTCTGAAAAGGCAAAAAAATCTATTGACGATATTGATGGTTATGCTGTATACAAACTAAAAAAGAAAAGGATTGACACTAATCATGCTTTGTCTGATGTTTTTAAAAAGAAAGGAATTCGATTAAAAGCACTTGGATTAAAAGATGCATCTGCAGTAACTGAGCAATTTGTTTGTGCTGGAAATAAAGGACGAGGTGTGGATAATTTCTCTACTGAAAAATATTCACTTGAAAAACTCGGTCATGTAAAAAAACCAATATCAAAAAAAGACATGATAGGAAACCACTTTAAAATAAAAATCTCTGAATGCTCTGATGACTTGTCTTCTTTTGATGATTTTGAAAAAACTCTGAATTTTTATGGCTACCAGCGTTTTGGCTCAAAAAGACCAGTTACGCATCTAATTGGTAAGGCAATTCTGCAAAGAGATTTCAAAAAAGCAGTTGATTTAGTATTGTCTTTTACATCTAGTTATGATTCAAAGGAAAATACTGAGATTCGAGAAAAACTGTTAGATCCTGCAAATTATAAAAAATATCTTGATGAGGTCCCTTTCCAGATGGATATTGAAAGAATTGTTTTATCTGAAATGATTGAGCATGGTGAGCCTCTAAAAGCCATTCATGCTATCCCTTTATCGTTACGAAGATTTTACATTCAGGCCTACCAATCCTATATTTTTAATCAGTCACTGAGTTCTGCATTTTCTGATGGTGAAAATCTATTTGAAGCACAAGTAGGTGATGTTTGTTTTGATTTTAAAGGAATAATTGGAAAATACGTAAAAGGAATGGATCAATATTTGGCATTACCTTTTGTAGGTTATTCTTATTACAAAAAAACAAGATTTGATTATCAAATTTCAAAAATATTACAAGCAGAAGAGATCGCACCCAAAGATTTTTTCATAAAAGAAATGCAAGAAGTAAGTAACGAGGGTGGCTTTAGACAAGCAGCAATTCATTGTACTGATTATTCTTCACACGATGATGTGGTAGAGTTTTCTTTATCTCGTGGTTCTTTTGCAACAATTTTGTTAAGAGAAATTATGAAACCTAAAAATCCAATGACTGCTGGATTTTGAGATCTAATTTTTAATGAAAATTTCTTAGATGTCTTTAAGTTGGTCTTTATCTTAATAGAATATGATTGAAATGGAAAAAGCTTACATGCTAATTAGCTGTGAAATTGGAGAAGAACAATCACTTTGTTCACAATTAACTGAAATTCCTGAAATAAAAAATTGTTTGGTAACTTTTGGTAGTTATGATATTGTTGCAGAATTTGTTACAGACTCTTCTGGGGATATGAATGAAATAATTACATCAAAGATTAGAAAATTACAAAAAATTCGTAGTACCATAACACTTCGTGTCACAAACTAATTTCTTTTGAGAATTTTAATTCCTGACCCTATTCCTATAATTATGACTCCTACAATAATTATTTCAAATCCATATGTTATCCATTTTGGATTAGAATACATGAAAGATGATTCTGGTCCCACTAATGACAATCCCTGCAGATAAAATATTATTCCTAAAATCACGAAAATTACTCCGCTAATACTTACTATGATGCCTATTTTCATGAGAAATCTATCTCTCTAGCCCTAAAAAGGGTAAAGAGAATTGATCATTTGACCAAATGATTTTTGGGCTCAGTCTTTAATGATTTTCTCAATATTATACAAAATGTACAACTGGGAGAGTTCTATGCAATCAAATGAGCATAAACATCTGGGCTTGATATTATTTGGTGCCTCAGCATCTCTAGCAGTGATTTTATTTTTAATTTTTCATCCTCAAATTGAGGCAATAAACAAAGAATCACCACTTTTGATTAACATAATGTTTTTTCCAGCAATGGCTATAGGATTTCTTTATGGCATGAGAATTACAGAGCGAGCAGTAAGACCATCAGAAATTCAAAGTCCAATAAAACGTTCAATTGTAAAAATTTTCTTATTTTTCTTTGTAATGGGCGGTATGTTTAGTTCTGTAAACTTTGCAATCAATGGTGGCAGTATAATGCCTGACACTGCAATCTTGGAAGGTGGACTAATCCCTTGGTTAAGCTCTTTTGTAACTGCAAATGGCGGTGCAACTTTTCTAATTATTTCAAGTATTGCACTAATGGCTGCAGCAACTAAAAGAATAGTTGGAATGAATTCTGGATTTCTAAATAGACTAGTTACATTTGTTGGAACATTTGTGTTCTTTACAATCCTTGTCCTAAGTTTCACAAAATCTGATCCTACATCTTCTGGAGTATTTTTGTATACTTTTTATCAAGCAGGAATTGTTGGTGGTGCATTTTATGCAATGAATCGATTAACAAAAAATCAAAACATGTTAGAAGATTTCAGTAATGGATACTAGTTATTCATCAAAATCGATGTAGATTCCTGAGATCTCATTATTTATTCTCTCATGGTATCTCTCACAATCTTCTGCTTTGAAATCATTTGCTTTACATTCATTGAAATGTGCTGTGTTGTCTCTTTGCATGTTATCTGAAAAGAGTACATCTTCACCAATTGCTAGTCCAATTAATGCAATTGCTGTAAGACTAGCTGCTACTACAATCATTGAATATCCTACTTTTGCATGATTGTGCTCTTCTTTCATTTACAAAAAATCCATTACTCTAGAATTTAATCTTTTCAAGTCTGATTTTTGCGATCAAATTAGTGCTAAATTCTGGATTTGGGGAACAAAGAAAAGAAAGTATTCAAAAATACATTCGTTGAGTATTCAAATTCTCCAGTATGAGTTTCTTGGACCTATTCCACTTGATGAATGGGGTCCACCAATGGAAAAATTGGTATATTTGATAATGACTCGAGATAAGGACAAATTCAACATAATCTATGTTGGGGATTGTGAAAATACTGATGATGAGTCATTTTTTACTCAAAATCTCAATTTCAAATGTTGGATGCAGCATTCAGTTTCAGAAAAAACATTACATCTTGCAATATTGCCATTATTTGAGTCAAGTATCGAAAGCAGACAAAACATTCTCAATAAAATAATTAATCGCTACAAACCTGTCTGTAATTCTAATGATGTGATTCCTCCAAAACCTGATTATGTTGTGAGAACTAATGTCTCAGAAAAATTTTCTTGTCCTTGTTGTGGTAAAGAAATGAAACCTGAAAAAATTCTTGAAAAATCAACACTTTATCGTTGTGTTGGTTGTGGAATTAGTGACACTAAACTTAATTCTTAGATTTGTTTTGAACATCAAATATTTGTAACATTAGTAAATCCATTGCTTTTTTCAAATGTCCAAACTCATTGATTGAATGCATTTGTCCCTCTACAAGTGCTCTCATTACTTTGACTGAATTTTTTTGATAGTCATCAGATGCAACAATTTCCATTGCGTTGAGTTTTGATAATAAATTATCTAACTCTTTTATCATTTCATCTGCTGGCTTGTGTTTATCCATGGTTTTCTAAAATGATTTTGATATATGAATTGTTACAGTAAATCCTCATCAATTGTTTGAATAGGATCTACGTATTGCTGACATGTACAATTTGGAATTTGGCATTTTCCAGCCTTGATAATTGAATCACTTTCCTCATTTGTAACGTGTATCTCATCTGTATGGTGACATCGTTTACAATTCATAATGAAATCTAAATACTCCGATATTTAAGCCCAAAAAGTTAAGGAATTAAAACTCCTCTGGCTTCAATTTCTGAATCTTTTAATTTTTTGAGTGCTTCATTTGCATTCTCTAAAGGAAATGTTTGTGTGATTACTTCGATATTTTTTTCATTACAAATTTTGATTACTTGCTCCATGTCTTTAGTAGAACCAATTAGTGTACCTCTGATTGTTTTTTCTTCAAATGCACTAAATGCTGGATTTTCACCTACTGTTGCAATTACAATTAGTCCTCCTTTTTTGACTGATTTTATTGCTGTATCAGTTACAATGTCTGCTGGTGCAAAAACAATTGCTGCATCAAGTGTTCCATGTTTTTCTTTTAGTGTGGATAGAAACTCTTCTTGGTTTTCTGTAAATTTCATTGCATCATTTGCCCCTAATCTTTTTGCAACATCAAGATGACTCTGAGTTCTAGAAAATGCAATTACATCACAATTCTCAACTTTGGCAAATTGTACTGCCATGTGTCCTACACCACCAATTCCAAAAATTCCAATTTTTTTATTTTGTTTTGGTTCTGCTGCTTTTACTGCTTTGTATGCTGTAATTCCTGCACAAAACAATGGTGCAGCATACTCTGCTTTCATAGATTCTGGAACTTTGGTTGCAAAATTTTCTGTAACTGTAATGTATTCGGTGTATCCTCCCTTGAAGGATTCTCCTAAAATAATTGATGATTCACAAAGATATTCTTTTCCTTCTAGACAATATTGACATTTTTGACATGCTTCAAGGAGTGGTGTGATTCCTGCTCTATCTCCTACTTTGAATTTAGTTACGCCTTCTCCAATTTCTATAATTTTACCAACTACTTCATGACCTGGAACAGTTGGGAGTGCTGGTGGGATCCCAATATCTAGCCAGTCGCCTTCAATTCCGTGAAGCTGTGAATGACAAACACCACAAGCCTCAATTTTTAGTAAAATTTCATTTGGACGTTTAATTTCATGCCTATCAATTTGAGTTAATTTTAATGGGTTTGTTTCAATTTTGGCGCATTCTGAGAGTACCATTGCACGCATTTTTTCCATAATTGCAACCATTTATCACTGAATTTTAAGATTCTCTCATTAGAAAAATAAAGGACTAATTCTGAATAATATCCTGACTGAAATTACTGATGAGGATAAAGAAAGAGTAACTCTATTACGATTAGTGACATCATCTAAAAATGAATTCAAACAACTCACACTAGATCAACTAAGTCGGCTAGATACCTTACTACAAAAAAAAGATTATTCTCATGATAAAAAAGCTCACAAATCAAAAGAAAAACTAATGAAAAAAATCAATGTCAGAATTTATGAATTAACTGAAGGCCGAGGAATCTGGGGTTAACTCTAAGTACAAATATTCTAAAAAATCTGATTAACCATGGTTGAGAATCATCTATCTTCTGAAACTAGTCCATACTTACTTCAACACAAAAACAATCCTGTTGATTGGTATGGTTGGAATGATGAGGCATTAAAAAAAGCTAAAGATGAAAACAAACCAATTTTTCTAAGTATTGGGTATAGTGCATGTCATTGGTGCCATGTTATGGCACATGAATCATTTGAAAATAATGATGTTGCAGAATTCATGAATGAAAATTTTGTAAACATCAAAGTTGATAGAGAAGAGAGACCTGACATTGATGATATCTATCAAAAAGTTTGCCAGATAGCAACAGGTCAAGGTGGTTGGCCTTTGAGTATTTTTCTTACCCCTGATCAAAAACCATTCTATGCTGGAACATACTTTCCTGTATTGGATTCTTATGGTCGTTCAGGATTTGGCAGTATTTGCAGACAACTATCACAAGCTTGGACTGAAAAACCAAAAGATATTGAAAAATCAGCAGAAAAATTCCTTGTAACTTTACAAAAAGCAGAAGCAATTACTGTTCCATCAAAATTAGAACGTGTACTGCTTGATGAGGCTGCATTGAATTTATTTCAATTAGGGGATTCCACATATGGTGGATTTGGCTCTGCACCAAAATTCCCAAACGCTGCAAATGTTTCATTTTTGTTTAATTATGCAAAACTTTCAGGACACTCAAAATTCACTGAATTTGGGCTCAAAACCCTCAAAAAAATGGCAAAGGGTGGAATTTTTGATCAAATTGGAGGTGGCTTTCACAGATATTCTACTGATGCTAAATGGCTTGTTCCTCATTTTGAAAAAATGCTATATGACAATGCATTGATTCCAGTTAATTTTGCTGAAGCATATCAAATTACAAATGATCCTTTCTATCTTGAAGTTTTAGAAAAAACACTTGACTTTGTTTTACGTGATATGACTTCTCCTGAAGGTGGCTTCTATTCTGCATATGATGCAGATTCAGAAGGTGTTGAAGGTAAATTTTATGTCTGGACTAAAAAAGAAATCAAAGAAATTTTGGGAGATGATGCTGATATTTTTTGTTTATTTTATGATGTAACTGATGGTGGTAACTGGGAGGGAAATACTATTTTGTGCAACAATCTAGGTCTTTCAAATGTTGCCTTTAATTTTGGAACTACAGAAGAAAAGGTACAAGAAATTCTAAAGAAATCTTCTGAAAAATTATTAAAAGTTCGCTCAAATAGAATTTCTCCGGGATTAGATGACAAGGTTTTGGTTTCCTGGAATTCTTTAATGATTACAGCATTTGCAAAGGGATATCGAGTCACAAATGATGTAAAATATCTTGATGCTGCAAAAAATTGTATTTCATTTATTGAGAAAAATCTTTTTTCAGATGATAATCTATTGCGTACATACAAAAATGGAACTGCAAAAATTGATGGATATCTTGAAGATTATTCATATTTTGTAAATGCATTACTTGATGTATTTGAAATTGAACCTGATGTAAAATATCTAAAACTAGCATCAAAACTAGGACATCATTTAGTTGATCACTTTTGGGATTCTGAAAATAACAATTTCTTTATGACTTCAGATAACCATGAAAAATTGATCATAAGACCAAAAAGTAATTATGATTTATCACTGCCATCAGGAAATTCAGTTTCTGCATTTGTGATGCTTCGATTATATCATATTTTACATGAGCAAAAATTCCTTGATATTACTACAAAAATATTAGAATCTCAGGCACAAATGGCTGCAGAAAATCCTTTTGGATTTGGATATCTACTCAATACACTTGTCATCTATTTGGAAAAACCTGTGGAGATTACAATAATTAATCAAGAAAATTCTGAAATTTGTCAATCTCTAATTTCAAAATATTTGCCAAATTCATTTAGAGTTACAATTAATGACTCTACTCAATTAGAAAAATTATCAGAGTATCCTTTCTTTGCTGGTAAACTATTTGAATCAAAAACTAGTGTTTTTGTTTGCAAGGATTTTTCATGTTCATTACCATTACATACACTTGAAGAAATAGATTCTAATCTCTAGATTTTTTTCAAATCAATTGAAATAATATTTCCAACTTGAGGTCTTCCAATGTTTTCATATCTTGATCTTGGCATTGCCATTGTCATTTGTGTTTGCTGATACGTTTTAATATTTACCGTGGGCTGTGCTTGAAGTATTGCTTCTAGTAATGGCATTACTTGTTCTTTGGTTTCAGAATCTAGTTTTTTTGAAACATTTTCTATTATCATCTGTTTTTGTGAAATTGGTTCAGTTGAAACATTTTCAATTAATGTTAATTGAATCATTTGACCGTTATCTACTATTTGCGTAACTTTGAATTCATTTGTAGCTGACAATGTTTTAGTAAATTTTTTAGATGATTTATCTTTAACGAATTGAAAAATACAAGACTACTACTGCTAATACCACTGATGATATTACTCCTAAAAAGAAAATAATTTTACTACCATCAACTTTCATAATTGAGGTCATTTTTGATTGAAATTAAACTGTATTGTTTTTTTAAAATTGTTCATTCTAAATTAGAATCATTTTCTTTGTCATTTTTTGACTCATCCTTTGGCTTTTTTTCTAGGCCTTTGGCCTCTAAAATTGATTTTTTAATCAATGGGGCGCGCTCTTTTATCATTTGATTAAATTCTCGCATATCGTCTAACCCTGGTGTTTGTTGTTGATTT
>Ga0257118_1001121_pt1 | contig 17748 bp, 21 predicted proteins | sample SI112_150mmetaG_FD_190156 | JGI IMG/M metagenome (GOLD analysis project Ga0257118, IMG submission 190156) | Marine microbial communities from Saanich Inlet, British Columbia, Canada - SI112_150m | ecosystem: Environmental > Aquatic > Marine > Inlet | place: Canada: British Columbia | collected...
AGTTGCTTGGAGTTGTTACCCACAACAAACAGTTCACCCATCAGGTAATACTCATGCCCCTGATCTACGCGATCCAACAACCAACGGAGATTCCGACCCGCCATATCATATTTCTGACTCACCACATGCAGCTGTTCACCTTTCAACAACCAGCTCTTTTTAGGGAACAGATCATGATAAACAGGGGAGGTACCAACTGCTCTTGGTTGCCCTTTATGGTTCACAATCAAGCCTTCCTTCCAGAGACCAATCACCGGACACTCACACACCACTTGCTCCATCGTTAAGTTATCCACAGCCTCTAGATGCAGCGCATAACGCTGAACACCTATCTTTTTCTGGTACTCATCACGCGCCACATCAAAGTTACCTAGGATCGTGTGCAGACCATGCCAGAGGCCCACATTGCTCAGAGGATAGAGCCCCAGCACGGCAACCATCAAACCAGTCATCAGGATCATTTCACTCTTACTGCCAACCTGCATCCGATACTGTTCTTTACCTGGCATAACCACCCTAATCGGGGATGGCCAAAAGAGGTCTACGCCTCGCAGGTTGAACATATCAATCCAGAGATGGGACCAGTAACCACCAACTACACACCAAAAATAGAGAGCCTTGTCATAGTGGAGCAGGGGATAGAGCAGCGTGGCCAGCACCAACATGGCCAGAAACGAGTGTGTGATTGTGCGGTGACCATAACGCTTTTCTAATCGAGTAGAGGCCCACCAGAATGTACGGCCAAAAAAAGAGGTTGGAAGATCAACATCTGGAAGAATGGAACCAATGGCTACACATGACCAAGTGACAATGCTGACTTCATACTCGAAGAGGGCAGAACCAGCTAGGAAGAGTGTAGAACCAAAGGCAACATGAGTACCTGAAACCACCTACCCCATCCCTTTGAACATAAAAAAGCGCACCGTCAGAAACAGTGCCGCCCCCATACCGGCCACAACATACAAATCAGCATTGCCAGTGCCTATAGCCACGTAACGGGCACCCACAATCAGAGCTCCGACAATCAACATAATTGGAGTGAAATCAAAATATCTCACCCCGGCCTCATGCTTCATTTCCCGTATATGCTGCTTGGTAATCACACGCTCATGGCTAGACTCATACAACATATCAAACATCGCTTGAGGCATGCCGCCACTCTGTTTAACGATATGCGATATGAACTGGTCCGGCTCTTCCACCATCATGCCACGCTCTGTTATGTACTCTTGAACAATCTTTGATGAAACCGATGGCTGCAATGGTAGAACCTCAATCTCTTTCATCTTCCAAAGTAGTTTTTTGATCCCCTTCTTTTTACGCTTGTCAGCCACACAAGCGGCCAACTGGACATGCTCCATAACCTGCATACCAAATGCCTGTTGGGTGGGAGTGAGAAAGGATAGGTCATCCACAAAGACAATGATCTTATCTTCACACTCTGCCAGTGCGGGGATAATTGAACCTGCAAGATCTCGTATGTTTATCCGGTTCACCGCTCTGCGGATCTGGTTCCACTCAATTTTTTCCGGCGGGAGATCATGGTATTTTGTCGGTAGATCTAGAGAGGATGGGTTGAGAATACCGGCTTCCAGTAAGTGACGAGACAGCTCTACAAATTGTGCTTTGGTTTGGTGATCATGTAGGAAAATCAGAACCCCCCTGCTCCTCGATGCTGATAACACCTCATGGATATGGTGGAGTAGGGCAGATTTACCAACCCCATGATTACCATGCAGGAGGATATGCTTACCCTTCCTTAATTCAGAAAGTGCCAACTCTGCTTCAGTGTCCCTCCCCAGTATCTGCATCAGACCTCCGGTAGCGGCTTACCTTTAGAAAGGTAAGCCAGAAGTAAACGCCAGCGGTTATCTGCATACCTAGCCACCTTATGACGCTGTGAACGAATGAGAATTTCCAACTCTGCCTTCCTGGCCACCAGATCTGTTTTCTTCTCTGTCACCTCCCAAAGAACAGCCACGTTCTCACTACCTTGGTCAACACGTTCTTTCAGCCAAGCTGTTTTATCACTGACAAAAGCAACACGGGTATTTACACTGGTCAACTCTGCTTCTGACTGGCGCAATGTGGCTAAGTCATCTTGCACCTGTGTAGTGATCGTATGAGATGCTGCAATGTGACTAGTGACCTCAGATACCCTACGCCTGCGCTCTTGGGTCGAGCGAACAGGAATATCAACCTTGATACCAGTCATCACGGCTAAATTTTCATCTCTGAAATCCGTACCACCAGAGCTGATCTTTCCAAAGTATGAGGCGTTATCAAGAACGCGATTACCGAATGTAGCGGGAGAAGATAAATCAGAAATTGCTGTTTGATGAGCAATTAATAGAAGGTTTGTAGAGAGTATAAAATCAATTGCCTGCTCTTCATCCCAAGCGGCAAAGGACTGAGTACAAGAAATGAACATCAAAAGATACTTGATCATGACCAGATCATAACAAGTAATTCTTTTTTATCATAATGTAACACAATGTAACAAACGCGCAATTCTATAAAAGAGCAGGAGGACATTCACAGAGGAACACCCCCCTCCTCATCGTTCACAGTCATTGGGACCTCTCCCTGTACTGCCGTTTTATTCTACCACTGCTGATGGTCATGCAACACACGGATCAACTTGAAGGTTGAATTCCATACTCGATAGACAGGGTTGGCAAGATATAGCCGCTACCACGGAACACCCCGGCTTGTTACCACCTAACGCGCCCTCATTGTTCTGGTAAATACCTCGGGGGTTTGGGGGCTGGTCCCCAATTACAGCTGCTTTAGCAGCTCATGAGTGAGCGATAGCGAACACCTTTTTGATCGCATTTTTTTAGGATTTGAAGTTATCCACAGATTGGTGGGGACTACTACAGGAAACATGCTGTATATAGGAGACTATAGGGGGGGTGAGCTTGATAGAGCATAGTCTGACAAAGTGCCTGACGGGTCGTGTAATGATGCGCAAAAGGTCGTGTAATGATGCGCAAAACACCGCAACATTCTGTAATAAAGGTCGTGTAATTATGCGTGGATAACTCGATGAATACACAAAGTTATGCACAACCCCAATTGGTTACCGTCTCTGGATATGAGTTCTGCCAGGGAGTAAAAGGAGGTGCTCCCCATCTACGTTTACCTTTGCATCTGGATAGATGACCAAGACTTTTTTCAACTGGTTTTTGAACTGCCTCTTGAACTCATAGCGCCCTTGCTTCGTGTCTTTGTAACCTGTACCAAATTGCATTCTCAGGAGTTCCCAAGGGATATTAGTTGGTTTCTTGAGATAGCTGTTACGGTAGGTAAGCCAGCAATAGATATCTAACGCCATGCTAGAGCTTTTTAGGGCGCGTATAGCGCGCAAATCAATGGGGACCGGCCTATCAACCACCTCTTTGTAGAACGACTCAGAGAGGTCAATTGAGGATCCCCAGAGAGCAGATTGCTTTGGGTTCTTCGGATCCCACCAAAGATGGATCTCATTAGCAATTCTGAATCCAACGTCTGACCATTGCCCCTCAGTTGTATTGTCATAGGTACAACTAACTGTTGACGTGAAGAGACGCTGCATCTGGTCCTTAAGGCGTGGAATAGTACCCCAGCGGCCACCGGTCGGAGATATCCCTAGCGCATTCATAAAGGCACTGAGGGAGTCGCCTAATTCAAGATGTGGAGATTTTGTACGTACTGCTTCTGTACTGAGCCAAGAGAGCATCAGGCGTGGATATACACCATAAGGTAGGCCGACTTTTGAAGGTGCCATGATGCGCAGTGTGAAATGGCCATTTTCACGTTCAAACTCATTAGTTTTTGGATCACGATGAGGGATTGTGGCCATCGTCAAAGCACGCGCCATATAACCGATTGTACCGGCCTCACGCGCCTCTTCGGCCTCGACTAAGATTGCCTCATGGATGAGCTTATCAATGCTCTCCTGGCTGAGCCTATGACTCATGATCCATGCCTACTCTAATGTACACATCGACCACCTCACTCAACGTCTGACCATTCTCTGACGCGTGTCTCTTCAGGCTTTTCATAAGATCAGCAGGAAGCCAGATAGTGGTTGATTTCTTTCCCTCTGCTATCATCCGCTCACGGAACTTAGCCTGAGCAATACGGTACTGCTCCTTGCGAGCTGTTCCACTGGATGGCCTTCCTTTTTGTGTACTTGTCATCAATTAAGCATATCAGGATAGGAATGAGAGCGCGAGAGAAGGGAAGGAGAACCTATCTATAATCATCAATATTTATCACAGATGCCTTCTCCAATAACTTCAACTTATAAAAACCTGTGCCATTCTGGCGGTCTGTCTCTAGCACCCTGACAACCATATCCATAACCATTCTTGGATCAAACAGATAATTCGCTTCAGGAATCACAAGAGCAAAAGGACGATAAAGAAAGTCTGCATATTTGCTATCGTCTGCTTTACGCACGATAAAAAAAGACATGTACCGGCTACTCTCTTCCCATTGCCTGTATGTATCAGTACCCGCTAAGTACATACTTGCACCAGTAGCCAACTGACTTTGTACCTCTTCTGATTGATGCACAACTTCTCCTCGGCCTTTACCATGCTCTGTAATCGCATTTAATGCCTGATTCATCAACAACGAACCAAAGATCATGAAGTCACTCTCTGACTGCTGTATGGGTAATACATCAGAATCAAATACTGGATTACGGAACCACTCCAGAGAAACTGTAACTAGCTGGATATGGCCAGCCTCCAGATCCATCACATAAATTGCAATGGTATCCATGTCTGGATGCCGCACGACTACACTCCAGCCGTGCTCCACCAGCTTACTGATTAAACGTTGCCTAGCTTGTTCTGTACAAAAATCCAATATCTTGTGCATAAATTAATCCTAGCTAATTCCCTATAATGCATTCCTCATAGTAATCTCCTAACGATTGCTTTGAGACGGTTACGGCCACAACCACTGGCCGTAACCAACTTACAATAATGCAGACAATACCGCACGGTTATAACTCAATCCTCCCCTTGCTGCATGATGGTAATGACCGGATCTTGAGTATCACCAGCACCGACCACCATGTTTAACTTAACCACTTGTGGACGAACACCGCCACGGGGAACCCGCATCAGCAACACTTGTGCAGACCCTTCCTGATTGGCGCGTTGGGCGGCCAAGGCAGACATAAAAACCACATCCCACAACCGGCCCACTTCATCCTGGATGGCCTTCTCTTCTTCTTCGACCCACACCACACAATCTGCCCAGACTGCATGGGTGAGAGCAACAGGGATCCTGAAGCCTGCCTCCTTTGCGATTTTTGAGACATCAATCAACACCCCATCCTCAAGCGCTTGGGTACGAGAATAGACATGGATTGGCTCACCGAACATTTCCGATAAATTCAACATGACATACCCCATTGGTTAGACGAACCCATATAACCAGACACCACTTCCAAAGGATTATGAGCCACTGTACCGATATCAAAGAGCTGTTTACTCATTGCATTCATTTGTCGTTACCTCCTAACGGTAGACGATTACAAAAAAAGTCGTAACGATAACCGAGCAACAGCAGCCCAATCCCAAATGGTAGAACTACCTTTGCTTCCCAACGGACCGCAGTACGACGACCACGGCGGATAGATACCCGCCAACCACATTCACACACAACACTGAGCGCGAATCTTTTTACCTAATAGCATTCGTCAAAAGGCACGCCAAATGAGAAAGCACCAAATAGAACACCGAACACCATACCCCCGATAAGTCTATTCTTATCAAAAGGTTATCAATGCAATCTATTGTACTCTATGACGGTTATTTGTCAACATAAATACCCGCTATTAAACACGGCCAAATAAACACCACTATCCTACGTGGGTATCACCCCTTGCCACCATCGCCAATCATTTTTTTCACCCTCTTACAGCTTGCCTGGAGGGTGAAAAAATTAGTGGCGATCGACGGCAAGGGGTGAGCCCACGGCCACCCTTGAGCCATGAATTTAAGAGCCGCTTTTGTTGTGGCTTTTTGCTTTTGAGCCACTCAGTAATGTCTTTTTATTGCTGAGTGGCTTGGCTATTGCGTTAGGGATAGTAGTGGTGCGAAGCAGTATTGCGGGTGCTTTTTCCGCAATACCGAAGCCACGGATAGCCCGCCCACTTTGTTGTGGAATGCTTTTCCCCACAACAAGGTGGAACGCCCAGTATCGTTACCGGCTAACGCAAAAGATAGCGAACAGTGCAAAAGGGAGAAACAGAGAGATATACAGTATGATCCTTACCATGAAAAAAATACTACTCACGATACTCTTGCTTACCACCAGTAACAGCACCACAGCACACCGTGGCGGCCTCGACAGTAACGGCGGCCATACCAACAAGAGCACCGGTGAGTACCATTGTCACAGGGACAGTTGTAACGAAAGAAATGGAGCCAAGAAGAGAAACCAGCAACAACAAACAAACAGCAGCTATAACCGAAAAAGCTGGCCACACTGGGTTGACGAGGATAAAGACTGCCAGAATACCAGAGCAGAAATTCTAATACGTGACTCACTGATACCAGTTAAGTACAAACGTAATAAGGGTTGTAATGTAACCTGGGGGAAGTGGAATGGCCCCTACAACGGGCAGCAGTACACAAAGGCAAGTAATCTCGATATTGATCATATCGTACCACTGAAACACGCACACACAACCGGCGCAGCCGGTTGGGGGCGTTCGCAAAAGCGCAGCTTTGCAAACGACCCAGAGAACTTGCTTACAACCTCTGCCAGTGCCAACCGAGAGAAGGGAGCCAAAGGGCCTGCACGGTGGAAACCGCCACTGAAAACATACTGGTGTACCTATGCCAAAAAATGGCGGCATGTGAAATCAAAATACAGACTCACAATCAGCGTAACGGAAGAACGCAGCCTGACGGTAATGGAGCGAACCTGTTACTAGCCAACCTGCTCAATATTGACGGTATGCTCCCTTTTGATGCGCTCCCGCATCTTCCGAATTACACGCTCACGCACATCCTCAAACTGCTTAGTTGCTGCACCAACCGGTAACTCACCAGCCTGAACACGGCTACATAGACGTGCACGAAGGTTATACAAATAACGCGGCTCTGGAGCACCATCAGCATTTACAATAAGCTGCTTCCACTCACGTTCAACATCAGGATCACTACAATAGTTATCCTCAGCAACTGTATTTGAGGATGCCGTAGACAGAAGAAACAACAGAACAACACGAAGCGACATACCTGATATTCTACGCTTCATGACAGGAATGAACATACCTTACTTCGCCGCTTCATCACCAACCACCTGTAGCGAGGCGGTTCGACAGCTCCATGAATTCTTGGGTAGTGACTGGAAGGAAATGCTCTTCCTTACCGAAAAGGAAAAACTTGTCCAGAGGCACTTCGATCTCGGACAATTGATCAGGAATGGCTTCAACCTACACCATAACAATGAACTACAAGAATCATGCGGTGAAGGCAATGCCGATGATGCTTCAATGGTGATTGTTCAGGCTCTATGGGAAGATCTGCACAAATTTTATACAATCCAAAAGAAGTCACTGAATGACAATGGAAACCTGATCAAAAAGGAGCAAGTATGAACAGGGTTATCACCAGTATCTGTGGATTACTACTGACATCAACAGTAATGGCTTATGAGACTGTAGAAAAATGCCAAGCACAGTATAGAGTATGGAAATCTGGAGAGACATTATCAACCAACTACTCAAACAGAATTTGCAAGTGTGCAGGAAATCGAGCTAAAGGCTCTAGTATCTCTAGTAAGCACCTGTTGCTCTGTCAATGGAGAGAGAGCAACACAAAGGAACCGATATTAACGCTGGAGCAATAGCGCGTTTATCCGCCCAGCACCCAGAAGTCACAGGTCATTTTTTCAGGAAACCTTAACCCTTGCGGGCTCTTGATGATCGACAATTAGGGGGGCGCTTTCGGCTATGAGCCGCCACTGAGTCTAAAACGAAATAGATTGCCAGCAGACGATTTTTCGGATGCTCAAGCTAAAGGTTGATAACAACAATAGTCGCACCCGACCCACAACGGCCTCTCACTAGGTCAAGCGTAAGCACTCCCTGAGTGCTGCACCTAGCTCGGCCCTGTTGCTTATCTATAGGCTGACTCAAGGTGCTCTACTGTTTCAGTCTCATGGATTATCTGATGCTCTTTAGTTAATGTCTCAAATAAAAGCATAGAGCGCTCAACACCGTTATTTACTGAAAACAGTGAATTTACTAGCTGCCTGCCATGAAAGGCTTCCTGTTGATGGCTTTCAGCCTCGCGAGAGTGTAGAGAGTCAATTATGTAATTAGGTACTTCAAGGAGACTACTGTGTGGATGTCCAAGGCTTACCAAACCAGAAACACAAGGTGTAGTTCGCACAAGCATCCAGTTATCAAAGCATCTATCTAGTTGTATAAAGAGATATCGGTGAAATAGAGGCGCACTTGAATCAATGCTTTCTGAGTGAGAACATTCTAGTGGAAGGTATATTGTAAAGCCTTGAGATAAAAGGTTATATTGCGCTGATTTTACTTGTTTTGGGGCGCACGCGACTAGATACCATTTCTTTTCTATTGCTGAAGAACTATTCATACATAAACTCTGCAATTACTCTTATTTCTTCTTCTGGATAAGGTTGTCCGGGCATTAACCCGTATTTTTTTACGGCTCCAGACATCAATGCTGATTCAGGATTGGGAGATTTTACCCAATCAACCAATCTTTCAGTGAAGCTTATTTGGTCAGGATAGGATCGTTTTAGAAAACCTTTAACTGCAAACAATGGGGGGGCGAGTCTATTCCCCCCTTGGTTTATGTGGCATGATCCACACCGCTCCTTAAAAAGCTCCTTTCCGGTAGTTGATGCATTTGCATGGCTGTGCAAAGAAAATAACAATACTATTATTGTGATGGTGATTTTCAAAGTTGATTCCATTAAGTCTAGCCGCTTTAGGTATCTGACAGCATATCTATATAGTAATATTCTGTAAGATCGTTATTAGCGAATATGGTATGTCGTTTTTTGTCGGAATTAAATATATATTTCTATTTATTTCAGTACGTTACATTTCTGTAACAAATTGATTCACGCACCTATTCAGCCTAGAGAGATTTGAGATGGAGCATAGCGCCCTACCTCATCACCAAATAGCCTTACCAGCGATATTGTAGAGCGGCGTACCCGGTACGGATGATATCTAACACAAGCAGCAAATCACGCTCAAAGATCGAGATAGCCCCAAGCTTGGTCAACATGAGCTATTGAACGGCGTAGCCATCGTTTTTCTCACTCATTGCCCCGTCAAAGGGTAGATTCTCTTTCATGAGCAGGATTGAAGAGCATCACTAAAAGATTGCTCTAAGTCAGACACAGATGGCTGCCCCAATCTTCTCGTCACCACCCTAGAGGCCGCTTAGGTCGCATAGCGCGAGTTGAGCCTCCCCGCATATCTTAAAGATCGCCCTGCGGATAGACACGCTATTGCTACAGCGATTAACAAAGCCGAAAATATTCTGCTTCTAAACGTGAAATAATAGCCTCAGACAATGTGACACCATCATGTTTAGCCAACTCACTCAAGATCACCCACGCCTGATAATCAAGGTTAATTTTCTTCACCCCATCACGTGACTTGTTTCGTTCACGCCACTTGGCATTACGAACAGCACTACCCATCTGTACCAGTTGAGCTTCATCAAGGTGAGTATTGCACCACTTTTCTACCGCGAAACGATTAGAACTCTCGATCTCTTCCCAAGTCGAGCGTGCCTCACTAACCTTTGAATACCAGTCACCATCCCCAATTGCTGCATCATCAAACAGATAGGGAAATTCATCATCCAATTTAATCTTGCGGCTGATCCAGTTTCTCACATAGATCAGTTCTGAATTATCATCAATCAACATTGTTAGCTCCTAACGCACATATCCTATAGTATAGCACAATGTTAGCCGGTAACAAAAGCGATACGCAGTATGGCTTTTGTTACCGGCCTCTCTGAACACCAACAAAACCACACAATAGCAGTGTGTTACCCCTGTAGTGAACCGAAGTAGCTGGCGGCATTTTGCATAATGTTTGTTGCATGGCCAAGCAAAGCGATGGCGCACAGTCGCGAGCTTGTCGAGCGATTGCATGTAATGCCACATTATGTAACTTGCCGCCAGCTGCGAGGTGAACGGAAGGGGTAACACGCTGCGGCCAGTTGCCGCCCTACTCACAGGTTGGATTATCGCGGGTCTGGGCAGAGCCCAGGAATGGAGTTGCCAACTGCCAGATACAAGCTGAGTGCTGTTTTCAGTTTGTATCTGTGTGGGTGGCAGCGGAATGAATATTGACTCCGCTGAACTGTTGCACAGAGCCAGTTACGGAAGTGGTGCTGCGCGTCTGTTTGTGCAGTGCCGATGGAGTAGCTGGCGTGCTAATCAACGGACAACACAATCATCTAAAACTTATCTTAGAATTAGCCTGGTATTAACCGACTCTTTCTGCTGATCACTCACCCCTCTTCCCAAATGCCTCCAACTGCTCTTCTTCCATCAATTTCAATATTGCATGAGTAAGCCACTTCGCCTTACTCACACCAATAGTTTTAGTATGCCGATCAATACTATTCCAAATATTCTCATGCACACGGACTATCACCTGTTTTGATAACACATCACTACCATCTGCCAAACTCGGTGACGGAACTTTCCCATCAACAGGCCAATCCATCCTACGAACAAACTGGTGCAAGTCAGCACCTGTCGGATAATTATCCACTTGCGCCGCCGCTGAACCATCTAGAAACGCATCTAGGTCTTCTTCTTTCTTAGCTGCACTCTTACGCATTCTTCATCACCTCATCATAAACCCTCAGCAACTCCCCTGCAGCCTTGGGATCTTTCTTCGTCAATTCATTCACCGTCTGCCCTTCTGCTGCTGATCTCCTGAACGCAACACGGTTAGCCAGCCTAAGATCCTCCATTTTCAGGTTCTTCAGATCCTTCACAAACTTCCTAGCCTCATCTGCCAGCTTGATCTGAGGATTGGTATCTACCTTGTTCATCACCAGTAACGGTGCTAGATCCGGATTGAAACCCTGCGCATCTTCAATCAAGCTATCCATATGCTCAAGACTCCAAGCATCATATTGGCTCGGAAGAAATGGCACAATTAACACATCTGCAATCACCATCGCCGACCGCAAAGCAGCTGTGTCTCTCCCTCCTACATCAATAACAACATGATCAAACTTTGGTGACAACTTACGAATCTCACTGGCCACGCTCTTACCCGTAATCTTCACACAGGTCATCGATGGTGAGTGCCCCTCTTCATCACGCACATTGTTAAACTCCATCGCACTGCCCTGTGGGTCTGAATCAACCAGTAGCACCCCACCCTCGCTATTCTGCGCCATCATCACAGCCAAGTTAGTTGATATAGTGGTTTTACCCGTCCCCCCTTTCTCACTCCCTACTACCAGTATCATAACTTCTCCTTATTAGTGCGCCTTTAAAGTGATAGCATATCATATACAATCATATCTTATCATATCCAACGATATGCGGTGACATAATAAGATAGTCTATAAAATAATAGTTTTAGTGACTTTAGTGGCCTATACGCTTAGTTCTGGGTGTTTTCCCGCCCTTATATAGCGCTTTTTTCGCGCAACCTCCTGTTAGTCACGTTTTGCATTTATAGAATTTACTGTATAAAATATCCATTTTACGAACTTTGCTACTGTCGGAGGAGACTCAATTTTCATCAACATGAATACGAGAAGCGCATGGAGAATGTGGAAGCAAACCAAAAATAGATTTATAGCCTATGCTTTCATAGCATAAGAAACTATATCATATACTATGACAGTATATGATATAGTTTTGTTACCCGCTAACACAAAGAAGGAGGGAGATAGGGTGGACTACTTAGACAAAATGAAAGAGGCCAAAGCTGACTTTCTCAGCCACCTCACATACAACAAGGGGTACAGCAAGAACACTTCTTACGTGTACAGCTCAGATCTAAATATCTGGAGTAGGTGGCTCAGTGATAGAGAAAAAGACTGGCGAGAGGTGCGTTACACGGATGTAGAGCACTTCATCGGCTGGATGATGCGGGATAATGGCGTAAAGGCACACATAGCCAACCGGCGGGTATCTTGCCTCAGTAGCTTCTACAAGTGGGCCAACCACCAAGGCATCATAGATCACGATCCAGTACACCTTGCGGAAAAACCTAAGATCCCCAGCAGAATACCTGTTTATCTAGAGAAGGAAGAGCAGCAGAAACTACGCACTGCACTTACAGACCACGACAATATACCCAAGTCGATCTTTGGTAAGAAGTCAAAGTACCTCATCAAAGTACGCCAGCGATATGAGATGCTGTTTGAGCTAATCCAGAATAGCGGCCTACGGATCAGCGAGGCACTGAAGTTGAAGGTACTAGATATCTACATTGTGGATGGTATGGCCAAGACCGTGCGCACAGTAGGGAAGGGGGATAAAGAAAGGGTGGTCCCTATACCTGAAAAGTTTGGTGCACGGTTTGGTGTGTGGCTGAATGGCCGAGAGAAGGGGGAGTATATCTTTGCAATGAAAGATGGAGGCCAACCACCCACACAAAATGCCGCTCGCAAGATGCTCAAAAAGATGATAGAGAAAGCAGGGCTGGATAAACACATCACCCCGCATAAACTGCGGCATACCTACGCTACACGACTGCTGGAGGCCGGTGCAGAGCTAATTGATATACAGGCTTTACTAGGGCATTCAGATATCAGCACCACGCAGATTTATGCTCATGTGAACCAAGAGAGATTAGCAGGTGTTGTGGCTAAGCTATAATAATTAAGGCAACAATAAAATATTACTGATATTCTATGGTAGGAGTTAGAATAATCAGAAAAACAGGGACATAACACATAACATGGAAATTTTCATACCTTGGTTAATCTTTGCCGTTCTGGCCGCTATGTTCGCAATCTCAAAAGGGCGCTCTGGATTTGGCTATTTTCTACTATCAGTGATACTCAGCCCACTAATCGTCTTTATTCTGTTACTGATCCTCGGTGACAACACCGAGAAGATTGAAGAGAACAAAATTATATCTGGCGAGAACAAGAAATGTCCTTACTGCGCAGAATTCATCAAGACTGAGGCACTTGTCTGCAAACACTGTGGTCGGGATCTACCCCAATCAGAGCCAAAATCAGCGCCAGCTCCCACTAACTATGAGAACATTAAAGAAACAGAAGATGGGCGGTTCATTACTGTTGAAGAATTCTGTGAGAAAAACAACCTCAATCCAGGAATTATCCGTGCTGATATTGATGCGAGAGACCGAAAAGGAATTCTGGAAAATGGCATCCACTGGATTAAGATAGATTAATTAACCACAAGATCTTTCACAAACAAACTAGATACACAACTAATCTCTGATCTGACACAAAAATTAATTTTTCATAAAAGGAAAACTAAAACTAGAATCAGCGTCAACCTCCTCTATTGTAGAAGTTAAATCAGTACGTAATTTATCATTCTTTGGAAGAATGTTTTTTTCATCAGACACTATCACAGTATCAAGTTTGTTGAGTTCCAGTTCAGAAAACTTATCCTCAAGATTTTCAAAACTATTCGCATGTTGCTTCAACCTAAACAGATTACTACTAACACCCTCTGACATTCTGTAGTGCACATTAGAAAGTGCTTTGTCAGCCTTCGCACCAACACCATGCTCATACATGAAACCAAGATTGTAATGAGCATCTAGGTCATCCTCTTTTATTGCACGATGCAAATAGTCAAATGCACGTTCTGTGTCACTATAGCCAAGCAATGCCCCATCAACCAGAAGGTAACCATATACATTCATTGCTGGTGCATACCCATAATCAATCGACTCCCGCAATAGCATTCTGACTTCATCACGCAAATTATCAACAGGCTCGCAAAGACCAACAAGCAATGAAACAGCAACTCTATATTGGTGCCCCCCACCTTCAGCCTGATAATTTTGATCACAATGATGATCAGCTAGAACAGACTGGGCATCTAAATCTCGCGCCTCTACAGATTCCCCAGAAATGTTATTGATCTGTTTAATGGTTTTCTCAATCACCTCAATAATTACAGATGATTGCCCGTCCATTTCCTCCAGAATACTACGTAACTGATGGTCAGTTTTTGCCAAACTCTTTAGTTGTTGGTTGCAATCATGGTGTTTACGCGAATGGCTCCATTCACCTGACTTCACACATTCTCCAAACGGAGTTACTACGACATTCCCGCTATTATCAACCAGATATCCATTAAATGAATTTGCATTAACATACTGTGGAACAATAATACACAAACCAACAATTGTAACCTTTATTAATAGCATTTAACTGGCACCGTTGTATTATTAGCAATTTCCACAATCTCAGGAGTCTGCTTAGTAACGCTATCACCCGATTGAAATTGGATACCATTTTTTCCCAAGTAAGACTGAATCTCTGCACCCTTGATTGCAAAATTAATATTCTGGAACTGTTCACCACGAAGGGTCGATGTATTCATACCAGCAATGGCACCAGTTGTATCCAATAATGGGCCACCAGAATTACCTGATTGAATCGGTGCTGTAAATTGGAGGTGAAGAGGATTTCCCTTTATGCCTGACATCGCAGAAATATTACCTTTAGTGACCTTCAATTCTCCACCTAGTGCATCACTTAATGGAAAACCAAAAGCAATCACATCTTGACCTGAATAGACAGAATTAGAAAATGACAGAATTTTAATAGGATCTTCTTGAGTTATTTTCAAAATCGCCAAGTCTTGGTCACTATTCTTATCAATAATTTCAGCTGGAATATGATTGTTACCACGATTAATCCAGATAACTGAACACATACTAATGACATGCTCATTTGTAACCAAGAATCCATCATTACCTATAAAAAATCCTGTACCAGAACTTGCCACCTTTTGTCTATCATCTGGAGTGATATTAGCCTTCCCCTTGGGGGCAGATTGGTGAATAAAGCTACAGAAATCTTTTGCAGCACTCAGATTTTCAACTGTTGCACCATATTGTTTAGCATCATCACTACTGATATCGTGCCACACTACTTTCCCTCTACCATCTTTTGTGGCAAGTTTTACTTGGGTTGATGAAACATTATTCCTTGAATTTGTTGTATAGCACCATTGTGTATATGGAAGATTATCATTTGAAGAGTGAAATGTTGCCCCAGTAATCACCTTATCGATACCATCAATCTGACTTTCTTTCTCTGAGAAAATCGTGAAATCACTAATTTTATCACCATCGACCTCAACCTCAACCGGTACAGGAACTTTCTTTTCAATAACTACAGTCTTCTCAATCACCTTTACTGATCTACTAGATAAACCACCTCCAGAGTCATCAGCGCCATCTAACACATTACCAGCAACTGAGGTAGCAGATCTACTGCCATCATCTACGATAACGCCGTCATATACTGAGGTTAACATTACAGCCTGTCTATACACCCAAAAGGCAATAGAACATATTAATATTGTAAGTGAAAGTGATATTAATATGTAAGATATATTGTGAAAGATACGTCTCTGTACTTTGCCACTGGATAAACGGGTAATTTCATGGTCACGTGCAACCTCTTCATCAACATGCTTGTTAATAATTGAGTAATCATGCACCGTGTAACTATTATGTTCTGTCATCATCTTCCTCTACAGAAGATTTGTCCTTCTTATCTGGTTCACCATCAATCTTGCCTAAAAGATTAGGGTCATTAGTGTACATTGGAACATGGACAATCTGTTTTTTAATTACCTCAACTGGCTTATCAACAAAAACCAATTTATCCACAGGAACCTCTTTAGTAATCACCACTGTTTTTTCAATAACCTTTGGATACTTCGCACGCCTACGCATATGAATAACATACCTTCTTAGAGAAAGATAGAGGCGTTTACCATAGTTCTCTTTTTCTTTTGAAGGCCCTGTTACAGCATAACTTGCAAGCGCAAGAATAATTCCAGTAAAAGCAACAATAGCCGAAAGTGAGCCAAACCAAACAAAAGCCACTAAGGCAACTGTATCCTTCTTAACGTCAGCAGCAGATTCATTACCTGACCACCACATTGCAATACGATAAATCTGAGTACTTTCCACTCTTGAGTTTATCTCTCTACGAACATCTGTACGTTTTACTTCAAGTCCTTCAATCGCCTTGTTAACATTAGAAAGAATCAATTCATACTCATGATACTGCTTAATTTTAGTATCACGCTCTTTAAGGTTAACTTCTTCCTGCATTGTGAACTTATCGATCGTCCTAGCTATTTCACTTTCGATCAAGGACACTGCTGAATCCACATCCTTCTGGTTAATTGCGACAACTTCAGCAATTTGTGATCTCTTCTTACGAATCTTTGCATCAATATTATCCAAATCATTATCATAATGGGACTTAATGCGACGCAAAACTTTTGATCCTTGATCAGAAATCTGACTACTACGCTCAAAAATATCAATCTTTGATAGCTGATCTTCAGTACGCTTTATTTGAGACCTAAGCTCATCAATCTGCTTATCAAAAGGTGCTGTAGCTTCGCCTGAAGTAAAAATATTTGCGTCATCATAAGCCTTTGTGCGTTTATCAAACTGGTCTTTCAAATCTTCTTGATAACGCCTTAAACGTGAAGACAACAGATTTTGCTTAGCTTTTGCTTCATTGAGTTGAGAACTCTGTTCAGAATCATACTTTGATTCAATCCTCGCAATTTCATTTTTTCTATCCTGTCGCAATTCTTTGCGCTCAGACTGTAGCTCTTTAAGTTCTTGACGCATCTGCGTCAAGCTTTCGTCTTTATCGCTTTTCTTCTCTCTACGTTTCTGCTCTAGTTTCCCGGTAATATTATCACGATCTATCGCAATCGCCATACGCCGATCATTATATTCCTTCTCAATTTTTTCTAATGTAACATCTTGCAAACGATCACGTTTTTCAATCTTGTCAGTGATTTTTTCATTAAGGTTAACTAACGTCTTTTTGAACTCTACTACACCTGATGTTTGAGCTACAAAGAAACGTTCTAAACCATTAAACATAGTTTCAAATGTAATTAATGCAACAAAAACTAATGAAAAAGTAAAAACAAATTTCCAAAAAATATTAGCCGCATAATATGCCGCACCAGAAAGAGGAATTTTTGTTAACTCAACAATAGCAACAATAATGAATGGCAATGTACCAACAATAGCATTCATCCAGTCTGCAAAACTTACAACGCCTGCACTATCAAAATAGGTAATTGCAGTGATAACTGAAAGAGCTATTCCAATAGCAACAGCAACAATTTCTACAGCCCAAGCAAAGTAATAAAGCTGTTTAGAGAGTATGTCTTTGTCAAAACGGTTATACATAAAACTCCTCTATTCTCCAAAAGAACCTTTCAAAGGTGAAAATATACAACTCATAAAATACACTATCATTATAGAATTATAGCCATTCTTTCAATCTATCAGGAACAACTTGCAGTCCATCCACATCATCAACCTGCTCACTCACCGGAGCCTCACCAGGCGCCAACCAATACTGTACAAAAATCTCACCTTGAGCAGCCACTATATCCAGATACCTCACCAGATCATCAGCCTTAGCATAGTGCAATCGAACTATATCACCTGTATAGATCACAGGATGATACAACTGCAAATCACCTAGTTGC
>Ga0257118_1001148_pt1 | contig 17222 bp, 13 predicted proteins | sample SI112_150mmetaG_FD_190156 | JGI IMG/M metagenome (GOLD analysis project Ga0257118, IMG submission 190156) | Marine microbial communities from Saanich Inlet, British Columbia, Canada - SI112_150m | ecosystem: Environmental > Aquatic > Marine > Inlet | place: Canada: British Columbia | collected...
CTTCTGGCCATTCATCTTCTATTACATACTCAGCATAAAAATATGCATATTTTGGATCTTTCATTATATATGGTTCTGCTTCTGACCATCGGTTTCCCATTACCCCACCAGCATACTCATATGCATAATATGGATCTTTCATGATGTAAGGTTCTGCTTCTTTCCATCTGCCTTCTATTACATCTCTAGCATACAGAAATGCATATCCAGGATCTTTCATTATATATGGTTCTGCTTCTTTCCAGTTACCTGTTAGTCTTGCTTCTTCATATGCGAATGATGGGATTTCAAACCTATCTTTATAGCCATATAATGTCTCTGGGTTTGTGTGTTTGCTGTATAAATTCATCGGACTATAGCATCCCCGGAATCTTGGTCAAACAACACCCTAATCTGTTCTGTATCAACCCCAGGAAGTATTATTACATCCAACGATAACACCATCCCATTATGCTGTGAATGATAATTAACGTCCTCTAACACAATCCTCGGATCAGTGTTAATCAACCGTTCAATTTCCGAAGTTACTCTTCGTTCAACATCAACCGTATTAGGTTCAAACAAGTAGTTCCATATAGTCGTACCGTATTCTGGCTTACCAGGTAATTCTCCTTCTCTGATATTCAACATATTAGTTAAATTACGAACCACTAACTCTCTATCAGTCAATGTAAATTTTTTGTGTTTGCTTATTGTGCTGAAACCTTTATACATATTCATACTTATTTAATTGAAATTAATATTATTGGGCCGAATGGATTGAATCACATTCGTATCATGTTCTAGTAAAATATTAACAGGGATGTAATTAGTTGGCAAGTATAACACCAAAGTACGATCAGCTGCCACGGTGATATTATCAGCAGTCATTGAATTAGTATCAATCGCATCAATGTACCGCCTATCATACTGCACAAATCCAGTTGTTCTTTTGGAATTAAGTTTATTATGTGGTTTTACTATAGTTGTCATCTCATATGGCGGAATCATATGGTCTTCGTTCATAACTAGGTTTTCACACATAGATATATCTAAAAACCCATTTATCGTTAAATTAGATATAGGTGGTGATACTATTGTCGCATATGGAGAATGTCCAAATCCTATGGGAACACACCTATTCTCTTCAACATTGTATTGTTCATACCCGACAATACATCCGTCTGTGTCAAATACCGGATTAATAACTTCCTCGTATATTACCCCTGGTATTAATCTACTGCTATAAATCTCAGGCGGATATTCTTTTAATCTTACCAATGAAGTGTTAGATGCATCCAGATACCCATTAACTTCGTCTAAATTATATGGCAACGAGGATATATGATCGCACCCAGATATATCTAAGTACCCATCAAACTTCAACGATGTAGGTATTTGCTCAATTAAGGTATTGGATAAATTTAAATATCCATTCACCACCAAATTCTCAGGCAATGCTCTAATCGGTACATATCTTAAATTTAGACCACCATTTATCGTTAAATCACATGGCAATGATTTAATCGATGTGCCAGTCAAATTTAAATCCCCATCAACAGTCAACCCTTCGGGTGCTGTGCCATGTATTATCATATTAACTATATCCGATGAATCAGATGTAGGTTCTGCTGTTTCAAGGGGGTCACTGATTACTAATTCTGAATTCCATAACCTTTTTATTTTTAGACTCATTTCAATACTCCGGCGGTGGTACTTTGCCATTATTTATTATATTTACTATTTCTTCATCAATAGCAGTTCGTGGGAATTGTTTCCTAACATCAATGCCACTACGATCCCCATACGGCTCGTGAGTCGGCGCTTTGGTAACAATACTATCAATCTTTTCAGGATCAGATACCCATTTTTTGTCATATTTCACATCAGCAAACTTCGTGAGCGGGATCGACGCAACAGATAATGTAGGTGCATCTTGCCAATCAATCCTTGGTGCTACAACCGCATAATTCCCGCCAGCGTTGGTAGTTGTTTGTCCACCAGAAACGGTAGCAATAGTGCCATCACTCTTTACACCTATCTTCATCGTTGATTCAATCGTCACTGACTCTTTGCCTTTTATATTAAAATCTCTGCCAGCATACATATTAATATCATCCTCTGCATGTAAATTAATACTCCCCTCCGTCCGAACATTCACACTATTAGAACTATATAAATCAACAGTTCCTTCTTTGCCAAATTCTAACCACGATTGTCCATTAGCATGCGTAATATAAAAAGTATCACCATCATCACTCATCGTGATTTGATGCCCTTTGCTAGTTCTAATGCGAATATGCTGACTCTTGCCCTCTAAATCCCCATCATCCATCACAAAAGTGTGTCCTCCACGTCTACCAATGACTTTCATATCATCCAATTCAACTGTATCAGATTCTAATTCCTTTTTAATCTCGTTGTCTTTGTACCCAGCAGCATATACTGGTCTGCCGGGTGTGCTTATACCATAAACGGTACTTGGACTCTCTCGTTGGGCAGAAGAGTTAATCGGCCCACGAATCGCATCATCTTCCAAACCCTGTTGATGCATTGTTGACTCAACAGATGTATGCTTTGGCTTTTCTAAATCATAAAATCTCGGATCTTCATTCATCTCCTTGTTTTTATGGTTTATCGTGGTTTCATTATTAGCAATACCAGGAACCATATTCAATAATTCAACAGATGGGATACATCCTACATAATACCCATAGTTTGGATCACCGTTCACGAAAAAACACAATACCTTTATACCAACATCAGGAGGTGTAAACCACATCCCATACGAATTACTGTTACCAGGATATGTGCCAACATCCTCAGTTGTTCCTGAATGGGGTGTTTCCCCATAGAACGGAGACATATAACTCACCGTCCTCCATCCAGTTGGGTCTTTTTTATCTAATTTACTGAACCCTTCTATGTATACTTGCAATCGTCCTGCACGAACTGGATCATTGTTATACATTACTTCGGCTATAAATGGACCACGATCAGACAATGATGCATTGCTATCGGTTCTAAATACACGCCCCCCACCTTTATTACTTGCTATATTATCTGGCATTAGTCATCTTTTACCTGTTGTGCTTCGTATCTTGCATCTTCTTCATCTTCCCGTTGTTCTCTTGTTAACTGATTCTCTAGATGTGTTGTTACTAAATCCTGTGTTATTATCCTAGCTTCGTCTGCTGTTTTAGGATCAGAAGCATGATCACCCCAATGAACCGTTCCGTCAGCATCAGTAGTAGTTATAGTGAATGAGTTCTTCTCTGCTGATTGCTTCTCTAATTGGTCAGCCGTGGGGAATAACATCAATGTTCCTTCCAATGATTGTGTGAACTTACCACTCGCAAACTTACTAGTGATTATATTCGCCCTGTATATTAAACTCATTCTACTTTCACCAGGAATACCACTTCCTACCTGCCTACCATAGTTATCCTTGCCTACCTCTGCCAACCCATTCATTGCATTATAGTCAGTATTGGTGTTGTAATTTATGGAAAATAATACTTCCGATGCATCATAGTTCACTGATCCATCTTGCATAAATGGGCCTAAACCAACCTCTTCTAATGCTACATGTGGACTATAAAAAACTTCACTTTGGGCAATCCAATCTGGATCACCAACTATATCTATCTTCGCATTTGCTTGGTCACTAGGACTATACAAAATACTTGCTGCATTATCTGCTGATTTATTACTTCCACCTTTGCCACCAATAGAACCTTCTGCATCACCAGGTAAATAGTACCGTTTTGTCAATTCCCTTGCATTATTCTGGCGTACTACAACTGGTTCTTGTGCACCCATCGTTTGAAAATACAAATAATTGTATTCCTGTTCAAAGTTTAATACTTCTGTATTTTTACCAGTAAACCAATAATCATACGATTTATGAACTCCTCTATAGGTAGAGGGCGAGAAGTTTTCTGCTTTTATATCATTTACAAAATATCGAGTAACAACATATGTTATCTTGTATGCATAATCATGCCGTTTGTTATCATATTCCAATGGAACTATCTGTGTTCTAATTTTGAACCACTGAAATACCCCACCTGGTTTTTGTTTTAATGCTTTTCCTTCCTCGTCAATTATAACAGTTTGTTGATTAGATATATATGTGCTTGTTCTAACTGCTAGGTCAATGAATTCAGCAATCTTCATCCCAGCTGGGACTGAGAATACTTTTTTGTCGTTATTTACAAACTTCTTAGACTCCATATACTTGTCAATTGCACGTTCATTATAATAATTATTCTGCATCGGTGTATTTTCTAGCCCCCCCAGGTTTGCCACCGATTCATTAGCTATTGAATATCCATCACCCGTCTCTTCAAATTTTATTTCATAAACGTTAGCATGTTCAACCACCATTGTTTCAACTAGTCGCTTCTGCTCTGCATTCAATGCACCAACTAACCCTCGTGTCACAATTTTATCTGTCGCTTTCACGGGCGGGGTTGTTGAATTGCCATTTAATGCATCAGCAACTAATAAGGTATCACCACCAAACAATTGGTTTAGTGTTTGCCCTTCTAACTCAACATTAAACAATATACTAGCGTTAGCAACATTATTTGGCAAATGTGTTTGTGGACACACAGCCCTACATTGATAATCAACTAACCCATTATTAATAGCAAATTTAATCTCAGTAAATTGGAATGGTATGAATTTCTCTGACACCGTTGACGAATCAGTAGTATCAGTGGCCATTCCTAAATCCTTTGCACTTAATGCATTCCCTTGTTCATCATACCCGTAAAACCTAACCACCATTAAGTAGTTTTGCGATGCATAATTAATTCTATCCACACTAACACCCTTGACAATGTTATAATCTTGAACCATCTTATGCAACCGATCCAAGAATGATAACCCATTGGGTTCAGTAATTTTAAAACTCATCTCAAAGGTATTATGCGCTGAACCAGTAGATGTGCCAGATACTAACCCTTTGAATTCAATATCATCCACATAAAAATCCAAATCAAACGCTGAACTTCTTACTGCGCCGAAATTACTGGTTGGGTCAGTATTGTTTATTCCACCACTCTGTAATATTAAAGGCAATCCCTTTACTGATTTCTTCCCTGTGGATATCATTTGTGCATATTCTTGTGCACCCATCATATACATACTGACGGAGTAAGTATATGATCCAAATTTCTTAAATGGGTTCTCTTTTGCTGATATTTTTTCTTTAAACTCACCAGCTATCACTGTCCCATTAGCAGTTGTCTCATCTTTAACCGACACAGGTTCTTCTTTATTTGGTATAGTAGGTGATTCAGTGCCTGTATTACTAGTTCCGGCCCCATCTACATTCATAGTAGAGGATGGTGGGATTGCATTATCTATATTGGGGATGTTTGCGTTTGAAGAGAACCTTCCATTTGACGGAAGTTCAATTTTCATTCCTGTGCCAGGCAACTTAGCCAATGCATCTGATATCTGTTTGGGTGGGAGTTCTGGCTTTTGTGTATTCGCCTTATCTAACAACGCTTTCTGTGCATCGAATACTATCTTACCTGCGCTATTCAAAACTGACATATTAGAATCCCAATGTCTCTTTTAATATTGTCAATTGTGGCAATCTTATACTAGTGCCCTGTTTAAAATCAAATAACGGGTCTTTTAATGTATTTGGATTTCTTTGTGCGAATACCCACCACAGTTCTGAATCATTGTATAAATCATATGCCAATAAATCAGGTCTTAAATTATAAGTCTCATTGATCTCAAACAACCTATCATCTGGTCTTTTGGGAATTGGTCTATTTACTAGCATATCCAAATGATTTCCTCTTATTGGGGTATCAAAATACAGGCTTGTTGTGTTATACATTAATAGAATCCTCTCTTTAATAATTCACCAGTGCCATATTTGTCCATACTATACTGATTACTTACTTGATCTCTTGTTTGTATAGGCAATAAGTTAAATGATACCTCCAATTTAGTAGGAACCCTTGATACACCTTGATTTCCTCTTCTCCTACCCTTTATTGTCATAGTACCACCCCCACTGTCCATTGCTGTCGGTGTAGCACCAGGTTCTAGATCAGCTTGCCATAACCTAGAGATTTTACTACTCCATGATTGATGTCCTGTAGGTTTTGACTCATTATTCATCGTAAATGGGTCTGTATCCGCACCTAGTCGTCCACCAACGCTTGCCTTGATATAATCTACATCATCAGGTAAGTTATAGTTCATAAGCGACACAACACACGGGTGTTCGTTAAACTGATGTTCCCCTAATCCTCTTAAAAACACCAATGGAGGTGGTGAACCTCTGTTTGGGTTTCCAGCGTCTTGTCCATAGAACATCTTAGTACATGATCTTAAAAAATGGATTACTGCCAATATATAGTTTGCTTCTTTGGTATCTTGTGCTGTGAATGTTGCATTAATCAGCATTTCACCAGGATAACTATTTTGGTAGAAATATCCTCGGTAATTGCTATGTGTTAAATCATACTGATTGTATGTAGCATGATAAATTGTATCAATTTTAGGGACATATGGGAATATAACACCATCCGTAGCCCTCAATGGTTCTAATATACCAGCATCCCCAGCTTTATTGTAAAGGTATTCTGCTTGTGGTGCTAAACTCAGTCTAACACGCCAATCATTGGTTGATTTGTTGCTTGCTTTTGCACGCCTTGCTGAATATACATCTTTTGGTATAGGGGCAGGAGGTGGTTCTTGATAATCTTCCCCAGATTTGTCTTTCCGCACGCAATAACCAGCCTCATCATCATATCTCTCATCCTTTGTGCAGCCAAATTCAGTCATATCTAATGTGTTTGGCACACATGACAAATCTTCTTCAGACCAATAATACCCAACTTCACACCCATCAGCATCCACTTCGGGTGGTATAGGTTCACCATTATCCCAATTGGCTGGTATATCGTCTTTTGGTACATATTCACCCAAATCATCATCGTATACCATATTAGGATCATTTTCAGGCAATAACGGTTCAGGTTCGCCATTATCCCAATTGTCTGGTTGATCGCCAATAGGTTCATATTCACCAGTGGCATCATCATATACCATATTAGGATCATCTTCTGGGGATAGTTTTGGTTCCCTTCTTGGATCATCCAATGCCATTTCGTCCACTGGTTTATATTCACCATCCCCTTCATCAAAATATAAATTAGGATCATCTGCTTCTGAAACTAACTCATCATGTGATGTTATCGTGGTTTCTGTTCTTTTTGTTACACCTGCCCATCTTGGGTCATCCTGTGCTAATTCATCATAGGTGACTTCTTCGCCCATATCATCTACAAATGTCGAATTACCATCTTCATCTCTATAAACATTTTCTGTTTTGGTACTATATACGGTGTTTGTTGATCTATCTTCCAAGCCAGGTTGTGTTAGATCAATGGATTCACCCGCCTCAGTAAATGTTACATGTTCAAACTCAGGCACAGAATCAACTGCATATGACGAAGATGATACTGGTGATAAGGCAACATCAGTCGCATATGCAGTTGATCCATCTTCATATTGCACAACTTCCTTCCCAGTGTTCCTCTCTACCCTAGAACCCACTATCGTTCTGCCATCAACTGTTGTGCGATTCGCTTGGTCATTGGGGTTTACGCTGTGGTATACGGTTGACCCATCGTTCTTAGTTTCAACCCACGCGCCAGTATTTCTATCTCTGACAACATTGTACACCGGAGTGGTGACTGCCTCTTGCAATGGAGGGGTATTGCTAGGTGTGCTAGAAAATTCCCGTTGGTGTACAGCGGGTGCATCAGTTGATGGGGTTACATCAGGCTGTATATTTACTGGTGTGGCTGTCAATACTTTAGTAGTAGTAGGCTGACCAACCATATTTTTATTAATATCATATGAGGTTTCAGTCCATTTAGTTTCAACCTCTTGTGATTTATATGCGTTTGATTCTGCCTTCAGTTGTTGCCTACCCATATCCTGGTATACCGGGTCTCGCAACAGTGCTTGTTTCGTCCCCCCATCCCCGATAAAATCGGCACGATATTGCAGCTTCTCAACCGCTATATTATCTGCGTGTGATTGCCATTCAATACTAGTATCGGTATCAATATGTTCAGTGCCGTGTGTGGTTGTTATTGATCCACCACCTGATACCGTTTCAGACACATTACTAACTACTGGGGACACACTGTTTTTTCCTTCTTTCCACTCAGCATATTCCATCGAACTGAATCCGCTTGCTCCAGTTTCTTGCATAAATTGTTCTACGGATGTATCAGACATATAATTATTCCCATTTATAGCATATTTAGCAACATCATAATATACCTACTTAATCAAATAAATAGTTGACTATAAAGCAAAATAAATGTATAATATGTACGATATTCACAAGGAGAGGACATTGCCACGTAAAAGAAATTATTTAAACAACAAAGATATACTAACACAAATTCATTTAAGTAAAAATTCATATTGTACATTTATTAACCCAGCAGAGGATAATATGTATGATTTAATTTTGGAAGACGCAAACAAAATTAATATTAGAACCCTAAAACAAGCAAGGGAAGATCGTGCTAAACGATTGTCAAAGGAATCAGGGGAAATAATAGACCCAAAAACTATAACAAATCAAGATATCATTATCAGAATAATGACAACCGAACATATTCCGCTTGTTCCAAAAAGAAAACAAAAATCACAACCAAAATCACAAAAAGAAAGTATTAATGATGTATTATCGTTGGTAGACCCAGACTTATCAGATGACATCATTGAATGCGATGACAATGATTGCCCAGATGATGTGGAAATGGCACCAATGAAATGTGGATTTCCAGCATTTTTTCATTATAGAATAGATGAGAATAAAGAACCTTACATAGTAGGAAAAAGCCATTGGAAAGGTAGTTTAAAGAACGGTGAATTTAATATGCAGCACGGCAGAGTAACAGATGAGTTAGCTAAAATGTATATGAAACTATGCGAAAGATATGCTACAAGAAGCAATTGGCGTGGATACACATACAATGATGAAATGCGAGGACAAGCATTAGTGCAATTATCGCAGATCGGATTGCAATTCAACGAATTTAAAAGTCAGAACCCATTTGCTTACTATACTGCTGTTATTACTAATTCTTTTACTAGAATCCTAAATAATGAAAAGAAAATGCAAAATATCAGAGATGACATTTTAGAAGAAAATGGTTTAGATCCGAGCTGGACGAGGCAAATGGCAAATGATGCAGAAATTGAAGAATCAAGAAAAAATAGAGTTAAACAACTTAATATCCCGTAAATACTTAACAGTAAAACATATCAAAGAAAGTTGCTTTGGGGATATAACTTTTCCCAAAGCAATTAGCAATGCTAGGCAAATATTATGGCATATTAGCAATAGCATTGATTCAGTGCCATTATGTCCTGTTTGTAGTTCTGAACTTGGATGGCATCCTGACAAAAGAAGATACCGTGATTTTTGCAGTCAGAAATGCACTGGTATAGGAACTAAAGAAAAAGCAGTACAAACATCCAAAGACAATAATGGTGGTGTACACCACACACAAACACAAGAATATAGAGATAAAGTAAAAGAAACCTCATTAAAAAGGTTTAATACAGAACATTATAGCAAAACTAGTGAATATCACCAACGAGTGATAAGTTCAAATTTAAAAACATTTGGGGCAGAATACCCTGCACAATCATCGACTGTATTAGACAAAATGAAATCAACCTCAGTGGAACGATTTGGTGTTGATAATTACGCAAAAACCGATGAATGTCGCAATAAAACAGTTGCTACTAATTTAGAACGATATGGATTCGCAAATCCAACGCAGAATGCAGATATCCAATCAAAAACCAGATCAACCAATTTTGATCGCTATGGGGCAAATTACCCAACACAAAATGAAGCCATAATGACAAAAATAGTGGACACTCGCAGAAAAAACTACTACAGCGAAGACACATTAAGAAAACTAAATGATATTGATTGGTTATCAAATGAACAAAAAACGAGAACTATACAATCAATAGCAGGGGGGTTGGACATCAGCCCTTCAAATTTAGGAAAATTCTATATGAACTACCGAATTCCTATCACCAACGTTAATCCTCATACATCAGATGCTGAAAAAGAAGTGGTTGCTTTTATTCAAACATTGGGTATTACAAACATCATACAGAATGATAAAACCACAATAAGTCCAAAAGAGCTAGACATATTAATACCAGATCACAACTTAGCAATTGAATTCAATGGCACTTACTGGCATACACAAGGAAAAGGAAAAGATAAACAATACCACCTATCAAAAACAACGGCTTGTGAGTCTAAAGGCATTCAATTATTACATATATCTGATTTTGAATGGAGTAATCCAGTATCCCAATCAATTTGGAAAAGTATGATTTCGGTTCGTTTACAAAGAGCTAATAGAATATATGCTAGGAAATGCAAATTAAAAGAAGTATCAACCAAGGATGCAACTCAGTTCATGAAGAACAATCACTTAGAAGGATTTGTGGGTGGTGGGATTAAATTGGGATTATATCATCGTGATATATTAGTCCAATGTATCATCGTTGGCAAGTCTAGGTTTAACAAACGATATCAGAATGAGTTAATTCGTTCTGCAACATTGGTAAATACCGTAGTCATCGGAGGATTAAGTAGATTAATCAAAAACATAAAAGGGTCATTAATTTCGTATGCCAATCGTAAGTATGCGAACGGCAAGGGTTATAATGCAATCGGGATGGTCCAACAGCAGAGCAGTCCCCCAAATTATGTAGTCACTACCAAAAATGGATTAATCGTAGGGTCAAGATATAAGTTCCAAAAACACAAACTAGATAATTTATTGGATAAATTTGACCCCAATATGTCAGGGTGGTCTAACATTCAAGCGAATGGATATGATCGCATATGGGATTGTGGGAATTTAGTATATACATTGAATGCAAAATAGTATATAATACACCAATGGCAAATTTATTTAAAAAAGCACTAGTCTTCAGTGATATTCACCTTGGACTAAAAAACAATAGCATCACGCATAATGAAGATTGTAAAAACTTCATTGATTGGGCAATAGAAATTGCTAAGAAAGAAAAATGCGAAACTGGTTTATTTCTAGGTGATTGGCATCATAATCGTGCAAGTATCAACCTGCATACATTGAGTTATAGTCTTAATGCACTAGAGAAACTAAGTACCGCGTTTGAAAACTTTTACTTTTTACCAGGAAATCATGATTTATATTACAGAGACAAGCGTGATATTCACGGTGCTGAATGGGCAAAACATTTACCTAATATCAAAGTAATAAACGAATGGTTCATTGAAGACAATGTAGCCATTATCCCGTGGTTAGTTCAAGATGATTACAAAAAAGTCAAAAAAGTAAAAGCCAAGTATGTATTTGGTCATTTTGAGTTACCACATTTTAAAATGAATGCTAATATTTCAATGCCTGATACTGGCGAAGTTAACGCCAAGGATTTTACTAAAATAGATCGTGTCTTTTCTGGACATTTCCATATGCGCCAGAAACAAGAAAATATTGAGTACATTGGCAATTGTTTCCCACATAATTTTGCTGATACTGATGATGTTGATCGTGGATGTATGACATTAGAATGGGACAAAGAACCAAAATATCATAATTGGGAAAATGCACCACTATATAAGGTGACCACATTAAGTGCTATTTTAGAAAATTCAGAAATATTAAAACCCAATATGTATGTTCGTGCAGTAACTGATGTTGAGATTAGTTATGAAGAATCAATGCTTTTAAAGGAACAATGCATGAAGGACAATAATTTACGGGCACTGACATTAATTTCAGAACAGACTATAGCAGATGATGAATTAGTTGATGTTAATACCCATATACAATCAGTAGATGAAATAATCAGTACCCAGCTAACAAATATCACATCTGAGTCATATGACTCCAATTTATTAATTAAAATATACCAAAACTTATGATCGCCAAGCCATTTTTACGACTAACACCACAATACCGCCACCTATTAACCGAGAGGTTTAACATACTAGGGGAATTTGATTTGTTCGCATATGATAATGACTTCGCAATGTTGAACAACCACCTCACAGCATGCAAACCACCATCATTCAATGTTGATGATAGGATTATTATCATCCATTATGACACTGACTATTACATGCCAAATAGCAAATACGGGATGGCAATACATAACTTAGTAAAAACTTTTATCGCAGTAGACATATCATTAGCCGTTGTCATTTTTATAACAAATCACGTAAATATACACCAAGATTTTGAAGATCTCATACCATCAAAATTTCGGGAGTATAACTTTCCCCATATCATAGATAATTTCATTACTGTTTTTCACCCGGCTGATCTAATCGCTAATCAAATGCAAAATATCACATTCACCAATGATATTTCACATAGTGCTGTTTGCATGATGGGGGGGAAACGAATACACAGAAATATAATGTTCAATGAGTTCACCAAACACAAGTTACTTGATAACATAATGTGTTCTTACGATAATAAGCGATAACATAACATGCAACATATAATGTATACCAAACCATTTACACGTATTAATGAATTCTGGAATATCTACAATAATACGTTTGATAGTTCTCCATCGGATCAGTATGCCGACCCACTAATTACAACACCAGCGAATAATTTCTACGCCGATACGATGGATTTACAAGCTGAATGGTACCAACATGTTGCAGTTGATATAATCACAGAAACAGTGTTTAATTATCCCCATGCACAGATAACCGAAAAAACACTTAGACCTATTAGTTCAAAAAGAATGTTCATAATGGTAGGTGCACCATATACATTGCGTTTTCTCGAAAGCAAAGGGTTTATTACTTTTTCACCTTTCATCAACGAAACTTACGATATTATCACGGATCCCAATGACCGAATTGCCCTGATAATCACAGAAATTAAAAAAATATGTGCTATTCCAATAGCCGAAATGTCTGCTATATTATTAGAACACAAAGACATCTTAGAACATAATTTTAATGTTCTTAGGAGGCTGAGGCAAACTGAGAGGGAAGACTTTACACAACTACTGGACACATTATGATTAAATTCAAAAACTTAACAATAAAAAACTTCATGAGTATCGGCAATGCTACTCAGGCAATATCATTAGACCGTACCGATTTAACATTAGTACTCGGTGAGAACCTAGATCTAGGTAGCAATGGGTCAAGAAATGGTGTTGGAAAAACATCTCTCATTAATGCATTAAGCTATGCATTATACGGTGGTGCATTGACCAATATCAAAAAACCCAACCTAATAAATAAAACAAATGTAAAAAATATGTTGGTTAGTATTGATTTTACGAAAGACAATAAAGCCTACAGGATAGAGCGAGGAAGAAAACCGAATGTGCTTCGATTCTTTATTAATGATGAAGAACACATGGATGATGACGCACAAGGTGATAGCAGAGAGACACAGATGTTAATTACCTCTGTATTAGGGTTAAGCCATGCAATGTTTAAACATATAGTAGCACTCAATACATACACTGTGCCATTCTTAAATCTTAGCGTGAAAGACCAACGTGAAATTATCGAAGAACTGATGGGGATCACTCTTTTATCAGAGAAAGCACTAATGCTGAGAGATGAAATCAAGGAATCAAAAGATATCATCAAAGAAGAAGATATTATCATTGCAACTATCAGTAACACCAATGCAAAGATACAAGAACAAATCACAAGCATAAAGATAAGCGAAACTGAATGGGATACATCTCATATTGATACCATTGCTAGTTTATCCAATGATATAAAGGATTTGCAATCAATAGATATTGACGGCGAGATCAATAATCATGGGCTAGTAGATGAATGGAACATTGAACAAGATGAATTGAAACATATACTTAGTGTTGAATTGGAGGAATATAACCAACTAACTGATCAACTTCAAAAGCAATACATCACCGATTTAGCTGAGTACAACAATGTAAAAGATTTACATCAGAAGCAATACAATGATGAGTTGGGGAACTACAACACATTATCTCGTGATGAAGCAGATGCACATCAGCTAATGGTTACAGCATTACAATCCACCTACACTGATCAGCTACAAGAGTTTGAGTCATATGAAAGTATGTTAACTGTGTACAACGATAAACATAATGACCTCGAAGTATTAAATCAACAAAAAAGTGAGGTGTCTAATAACATTACAATTACCCAAGGTAATAAATGTCCATTATGCAAGCAAGATGTTGATGATCACAACCACACCGACTTACTGAAAAAGTTATCAGATGAGTTAAGTGTCATAGAGGATAAAATGGATACTCTCTCTGATGCCATATCGGAGTTAGAAACCACTATCACTAGCACAAATGAAGTTATTAGACCGAATGAACCTATTTTACCTGAATTAACTAGTGAACTCACTAAACCGACACTAACTGCATTAGGTGTTGATATTCCAACACTAACAAAACCGAAAATAAGCAAACCTGTAATGGGGATTGGTAAAACTAAACCAATAACATTATATGATACATTAAAGCAAGCACTAGAACATAAAAATTTACTTGGTAATTTACAGGTCAAGTTAGCAGACGAAGAAAAAGAGCCTAATCCATATACCATTCAAGTCAAGGACATGGAGACTAATCTAATACAAACAATTAATTACGATATCATCAATGAAACAGCGATATTACTAGATCATCAGGATTTCTTGTTAAAATTACTTACCAATAAGGATAGTTTTATTCGTAAATCCATCATTGAACAAAATTTAGGATATCTGAATACTAGGTTATCATTTTATACGGCTAAAATTGGGTTACATCAGGAAGTCAAGTTCATTAATGATTTATCTGTTGAAATCACAGAAATGGGGCAGGATTTAGATTTTGATAATCTATCACGAGGCGAGCGTAATCGAGTTATATTATCATTAAGTTGGTCATTTCGTGATGTATGGGAGAGTTTATACACACCAATTAATGCTATTTTCATTGATGAAGTCATAGATTCTGGGATGGATGCAATCGGTGTTGAGAACAGCTTATCTATTCTCAAAGGAATGGCACATGAACGACAAAAGAGTTTATGGTTAATTAGTCATAAAGATGAACTAGCTAGCAGAGTAAATAATGTATTAACTGTTACGAAAGAAGATGGGTTTACTACATTCAACGACGGGGAGCAATATGATGCCATTTAAACTAGCAAATATCACCGAATACCAATTAGAAATTACATCAGGGTGCAATGCTAGTTGTCCACAGTGCCCTAGAAATATTAACGGGGGTAATGTGAACCCATATTTAGATGTATCACACTTATCACAATACGCAATTGAAACTGCATTTACTAAAGAAATATGTGAATCTACCAAACGAATATTTTTTTGCGGTAGTTATGGCGATCCCATTGTTCATCCCGACTTCTTAGCTATTTTAGCAGCCTTTAGAAGAAAAAACCCAACACTATGGTTGTTTATACACACCAATGGCAGTGTCCACAACGCATCATATTGGAAAAAAATGGCAGGTATAATAGGTGATTATGGTCACATTGACTTTAATATTGATGGATTAGCTGATACTAACCATATATACCGTAGAAATACCGATTTTAATACAATCATAGACAATGCCCAAACATTTATTAATAATGGGGGTAAAGCAAATTGGAACTTTATAGTGTATAAACACAACGAACACCAAGTCGATGAAGCACGGTTGTTATCTTCCATAATAGGTTTCAGCGAATTCAAAACAAGGTCTACTGGGCGGTTTTTAAACCATTGCACAATGGAAGAAATGGATGGATGGCCTATAGAAAATAGATTAGGTGAACAAGTAGGTATACTGGAGGTTCCACTCAATGAAGAATACCACAATAAAAGTTTAGCGGCGTTGCCTAAACTCAAACAAGAAACCAATATATCAGAATATTTCAACAATACACGCATCCAGTGTGATGCACTAAACGAACACAACGCAAATAATGATTACAACAAAAAAGATGAAGGCAAAGTATTAATAAATGCTGATGGGTGGGTAATGCCTTGTAATTTTTTCAATCATAATTTACATGATGCTAGATTCCACGACCGGTATATACTTCCAGGTAGCAATGATTTAAGTTTTTTGCCAAACGGAAAGAACCAAATACAAGATCTCTTTAGCAGACACAATGCAAAATCAGAGTTGAATATTAACCATACTTCATTGCATAACATATTTCAAAATAGCTTCTGGGATGAAATTACCGATGGGTTTGATAAAAATATCAATGATGGTCGCATATTCGAATGTGCCATGACATGTGGTGAAGAATTGCACAAAGTATGGGATCAGGTTCCTCCTTCGACACCAGCATTCTTGATAACCGGTGGCAATAGAGGATTAGGATTAGAAATAAAAAATAATTTCAATGGAACATCAATTGCTAGGTCAGAAGACAACGATATCATGGCAGATATAACTAGTAATAGTGATTTAGAACGCATAGCATTGGAAAGTTTAAAGTATGATGTTTTTGTGAATTGTGCGTTTGATGGGCCACCTGGTGAAGAATGGACTAATTTCGCCCAAGTTAACCTACTAATAAAAATATATGACATTTGGAAAGAAAATAATAAAGAAGGTCACATAATAAACATTGGTAGCATCGGTGAAAAGAATATAGTCGCACCAGAACCAACATTCGAACGGTATAGAATAGCAAAATCAGCATTAGCACATGCTAGTAAACAGTGCACCAACGCATTTAAGAACGATTTTGTTAAATTCAGAACAAGTTTATTATCCATTGATAGGCTTGATACACCCATTACTAGGTCAAATAAATCATGGACGGGTAATGGATTAGATTGCGGTGATGTAATAAAATCCATAGAATATATTTTAAGCATAAACAGTAATACATGCATTGAAGAAATAGTTTCATGGGTAAATTACAAATACAAAGGCACGTAACAAAGGCATATAACAAAGGCATATAACAAAGGCATATAACAAAGGCATATAACACATTTTTTGGTCTATAATCTATTGATAGTCTAGCTTGGGACGGTTAACACAAGCGGTAACACTCCCCACAAGTGGAGGACACCTAATCCCTGGGCAATAGCAGGGATCATAGCTACTACCCCTCTGGGGATGAAGATGCAATGCGCCTCGTATTAATGCGTTTAGCT
>Ga0257118_1001152_pt1 | contig 17188 bp, 13 predicted proteins | sample SI112_150mmetaG_FD_190156 | JGI IMG/M metagenome (GOLD analysis project Ga0257118, IMG submission 190156) | Marine microbial communities from Saanich Inlet, British Columbia, Canada - SI112_150m | ecosystem: Environmental > Aquatic > Marine > Inlet | place: Canada: British Columbia | collected...
TATAAAGGCAAGCATTGATAAGGGAGCGGGGTTTATAGCACCTGAAACAAGACTACAGGAGGTGCTAGATGCAAGATCATGAAGAATTCATTAAGAACGATAATGAAAAGCTGCGATACGATTTAGTGCCACCTTCTTTATTAGAAGATGTTGCTAGTGTCCTAACCTTTGGAGCTGAGAAGTATGCGCCAAATAATTGGAAGAACGTTGACGATCCTAGCCGATACGTAGCTGCTCTTTATAGGCATTTAGAGGCTTGGCGCGCAGGTGAGATTTCTGATCCAGAGTCAAGGTTAACTCATTTAGCACACGCTGCGACTAATATCGCTTTTCTAATTGAGTTGAATCATCAGCCTGAAGAATGGGTTGATAATTTTTGGGATAAGGAGGTGAAGGTATGACACAATTTGAAGCAAACTACATTAAGCTAGTTAACAAAATTGTTAGAGAAGGAGTTGATAAAGACACTCGAAATGGAACAACTCGCTCAATATTTGGCGAGATGATTGATTTAGGGGATGTGTTTACTGAGTTTCCTATTATTCAAGGCCGTAAGATATACTCGAAAGGAATACTTGGTGAGTTAGCTGCAATACTGAATAAACCGAAGCATGTTGATGACTTTAAGAAGAAGGGTTGTAACTACTGGGATAAGTGGGCTAGGATTGATGGTTCAATTAATGTTGATTATGGCAATGCTTGGTATGACTTTAATGGTGTAGATCAAATTGCTGAACTAAAGTATAAGCTAAAGCATAAGCCGAATGATCGTCGTATGATTGTCACAGGTTGGAACCCTGGTAACTTAGAAGACTTAGATTTACCTTGTTGCCACATGATGTATCAATTCCACGTATCAAAGGGTAATACATTGAATATGCTTTGGACACAAAGATCAGTTGACACAATGATCGGGCTCCCGTCAGATGCTGTGTTCGCAGCTACTTGGTTAATCATACTTGCTAACGAAGTAGGATTGAAGCCTGGTAACATTAAGATGAGTTTAGGTGATGTCCACATCTACCAAGAGCATTTAGAAGAAGTGATTACATATTTAGATCAAGCGAGAAGCATAGCTTCGTACAGTCCTCGTTGGGAACTGAATATGGAAAAAGGCCAGGCAATGGAAGAGTTTATGCCTGAGATGTTAACTTTGACTTCTTACGATCATAGAGCTTCTATTAGCTTTGAGCTAAAGGGGTAGCTATGGAACTAAGACAATATCAAAAAGATGTTTTAAACAACATAGTCCGATCCCACAGGAAGGGAAATAAGCGTATCTTGCTACAAGCTGCTACCGGTTCTGGCAAGACTGTAATGGCTGTTGCTTTTATTGAATATTATTTGAAGCAAGGTAAGAAGGTAATGTTTCTCGCTCATAGAAGAGAGTTAATTCATCAAGCAGCCGAAACTTTAAAAGCTTTCGGTATTGATTACGGCATTATCATGGCGAGTGAAACAAAAGAAAAGAATGCATTTGCAGACGTCCAAGTTGTTTCTGTTGATACTTTAAGAGCTAGAGCGATCAATAAGAAAAAGATTGATTTGCCTGGTGCTGACTTGATGATAATAGATGAAGCACATCGGTCGATGTCTAATACTTATAAAAAGATTATCGAACTTTACCCGGACTCTTTAGTGCTTGGGCTGACCGCCACTCCAGTTAGATCAGATGGTACAGGGCTAGGTCTGATCTATGAAGATATGGTTAAAGCGCCTGATATCAAAGAATTGATAGCATCAGGTAGTCTATGTGAAGCTATCTATTATTCTCCAACTGTACCAGATTTGACAGGTATTAAGATGACTGCTGGTGATTACAATAAGAAAAGCTTAGCTGCTCTGATGGAAACGAGTACAAACTTAGTTGCTGATATACTACAGACTTGGTTTAGTTTAGCCAATGGAAAGCAGACTTTGTTATTCGCAACGTCGGTAAAGCATTCTCAAAGCTTAATGGAATCTTTTGTAGACAAAGGGGTCACTGCTGCTCATATTGATGGTTCAACAGAACTAGAAGAAAGGCAACGAATATTAGAAGCGTTTAGTAGAAAAGAGATAACAATAATTTGTAATTGTATGGTGTTGACAGAAGGGTTTGATGCTCCGAGTGCAGAAGTGTGCATCTTAGCAAGACCTACTAAGTCTAAAGGGTTGTATATACAAATGATAGGTAGAGTATTACGACCATATAAAGACAAAGCTAACGCGATTATTATTGATCACAGTGGAGCTGTTTACTTACATGGCTTTATAGATGAGGATCATGATTGGAAGTTAACTCATGGCAAAGAACAAGAAGCAACTTCAGGAGAAGCTAAACCTCAAGAAGAGAAAGTGATTATCTGTGAAGGATGCTTTAGATCTTATTCAGGCTCTAACATTTGTCCTCAATGTGGTAAGATACATAATCCTAAATCAAGATATGTTGAAACAATAGAAGGCAAGCTAGGCCTTGTAAATAAAAAGACTAGACAGTTAGATGAGATGGTGACATACGATCCAAACTATAAGCGTAACTTCTACGCTGAGCTGCTTGGGTATGCACATATTAAACATTATGCTGCTAATTGGGCAAGATGGAAATACAAAAGTAAGTTTAATGAGTGGCCTGTTTATGGAGAAGTAACTCCAATTAGGCCAAGCAAAGAAATATCAAACTTTATTACACACCTGCATATAAAGGAACGATACAAAAACAAAAAGGCAGGTTAAAGAACCTTAGGTAAGTATACTACCTTCTATTAGAGTTTGGGTTTTCATGTTTATCCCTTTCATGCTCTAATAGAATTATAGAACGGCTTGGTTGCGGTCGTGTATATAAGCAGCCACTAAATTATAATAATAAGGAAAGAATATGAGTTGGTATTGCCAAATGGATGGAAAGAATAGAAGATGTATGGACTGGGGTGTTTATTTAAAGCATGGCTGGGTTCATGCTAAGTCTTTTTTAGTTTGGGAATATCAAGGAATGTTAAAGGAGAAAAAGAATGAAGATATATGAAGAAGGAGATTTACCTCAAGGTAGTGATCCTTGGTTAGCTTTACGGAAGAAATTTGGTACAGCATCAGAGGCTGCAGCTGCTATGGGTGTAAGTCCATGGGTGCCTAAAACTCCGTTACAACTCTGGGAATTAAAGAATGGGGAGAGAGAAATAAAGAGTAACTTTGCTATGGAGAATGGCAATAGATATGAGGACGAAGCACGAGAAGCTTACCAAGCAAAAACACATACGCTTTATGAGCCGTGCTGTGTTGTTGACACGATAGATGGGTTACCTTTGATGGCTTCATTAGATGGGAAACAAATAGGAGGAGACTCCATACTAGAGATCAAGGTGCCTTTAAATGGCTCTTGCTCTCCGTTATGGGCTGAAATGGAAAATGATGAAGACTTACCGATCCAATACCAGATTCAGATGCAGCAGCAAATGCTTGTGTCTCAAGAATCTAAATGTGAATTCTGGGTTTATGACTGGAAGAACAAACGTGGTTTACATAGAACAGTTAATTGTGACAAAGAGGTGCAACAGCAGATTAAAGACGCTTGGAGAGAATACTTTAAAGGAAAGCCGGACGCTGGTGATAAAGATGTTGTGGCCCGCAGTGATAAAGAGTGGAAAGAAGCTTCTACAAATTGGGACAAAGCTAATAAAGAACTTAAAGCAGCTCAGGAGCTCATAAAAGCTTGTAGAGCGAGTTTAATTGATTTATGTAACGATAAGTCCTACGAGGGTAATAAAGTACGGTGTAAGAGGAATCACACACTTGGCACTTGGACTGTAAGGAATGTTAAATGTTAATAACTGACAGAATACCGTATCCTAGATATACAAAGAAAGGCAGGACTAATATCTTGTCTATGAACATATTTAGGAACCTACATCACTTTGCAGCAAACAAGGTTAAACAAGACTACCAAGATGTCGTTGCTACATTTATACAAAAATTGCCACGTTTTACAACAATAAGTGTACAATACAAGCTGTTTTTCGAAGGTAATCGTAAAAAAGATATAAATAACTATGGCTTTCCAGTAGATAAGTTCTTAATGGATGCGTTAGTTAAAGCGGATATAATCGAAGATGACAACTACTTATACGTTACTAAAACTACTGTAGAAATAGGTGGATTTGGTAAGGAAGTAGATAACTATGTTGAAGTAACTATTAGGGGGGAGATAGATGAAGACTGGATTACACACAAATGCTCAATGCAAGACGAAACTGAAGGGAATAATGACGCTACTAGGTCAGATACGACGACGTGAAGAAGGAGGTGACTCTGCTTATATAGCGGAATCCGCAACCGAGATGTGCAAAGAGCTTATTAGAGAGCTAGAAAGTGAGGAAAATACTGATTAGTTCAGCTTTGCTTAAAGTTGAGAGTGTATTGAAAAATACCGTTACAGACAACGCAGCCAACCAATGTATAAGTTGGTACACAACCTTGAAGATCTTGCAAGATATGGGATTTACAAGGGTATCAATGTCAATTGATACTTATAACGAGATGAAAAGATGAAGCAAACACATAAAAGTGAATTTGGATATTCTAAGCCTTCTCCGCATTTCTTAATGAAATTAAAGATGACAAGGATGGATATGTCTTGGTTTAATTGGAGTGACTTAAAACATAAAACAATAACAGATGAAGAATACCAAAAGAATAAGAAAGTGTAAAGTGTGCCTAGCCTTGCCTTTACCGTTATACACTAGACTATATGTTATGTATGTAACGGATTGGGCTGAGAGGGTATACCGACAAGCAAGAAGAAAATATATCAATAACCCAAGGAGAAAAGTATGACAACATGTAAAGCGACATTTACCCTTATACACAACGACGTGCCTTTTATGAATCGCACAGAAGTGTATGACATGGTGTTTGAATTAGAAGATGACCAGAATATGTTCGAAGGCCTTAATTCTTATTTAAACCAAGCTAACAATGAGACAGAGAAGAAGTCTCCAATAATAACAGGAAAACATTAATATGGAACAGAGAGATTATAATGTAATGAGTGAGCACGGTATTACTGACCAGGAATATGTCGATCGCTTCGGTTTGCCACAAGCTTTAGTTGGTACACCAGAGATGAATGACTGGATGCTAAATAAAACCTACGAGGATAATATTGTCGACTGCACAGAAGACTTAATAAGTAAAGGTGAGAGCAGAGATAAAGCTAAAAGCAAGTGTACCTCTATTGCTGGCAAGAATAAGAAAGCAGCTATGAAGCTACTAAAAGAAGTACAGAAAAGAAGAGGATACTAAAAAAAAAGAATACCCCTACGGATTATTAGTCCATAGGGGTATTTTTTATTTAACCGTTACCAGTTAGCATTGCGTCACTTTCAAACACAGAGATATTATCATTAGTAGCTTCTAACTCATCTGCACCATCCCAGAAGAATTGGTAGATATACTTAGAGCCATGTCTAAATGAAGCAATCATTCTTTTTCTAGCTAGAATTAACTGATCCATTCTACGCTTCAATGCTTTCCAATTTGGAATCTCTCTAAAATCAAACTCATCTCCTGTGACAGGATTAGATAATGATCGTAAAGATTGTAAGAATTCTTCTAAGTAAGAATACTCAGCATTGATTTCGTAAAAGGAATCATTCAAAGCTTTAGCATAAGCTCTAGCTTCTTTAGGTACCATAAAAGCACCATCAAAAACTTGAGCAGCGCCTAAAGTACCTTGCTTACGCTTAATCATCCTATCAAAAGCAAGCGCCATGTTAATAGCATCCATATTGTGAGTGACCAATACAGCTGCTTGAGTAGCCGCTTTTAAATGAGCCCCTTCAGGCCAAACTTTCTTAACGTCTAACCAGCTATTACCATTTGAATCTTTTTTAAGCTTACGGAAATTACGGTCTCCTGAGGCTTTCGCTGCTTTTCTTGCTTCGTTCTCAGCTAACCACTCAGGATTATCTACTTTATGTAACACCCCTAAAGTAATTTCATTGCCTGATGGTTGTCTTTGCGTATAACCGAACGGGTCAGTCTTGCGTTCATAGACATTAACAGCAATTCCTGTCTCATCTGCATTGTAACTCTTATAAGGGTTACGTTCAGAGGTTCTAGCACCAAACAAATGAGCCATACCATTCTGAAGTTTAATGATGGGAGGTATTCCTTGTTTAGCAGCACCTTCAGCTAAGGCTGACATTATGCTAGTCAAGTCTTTAATCGCAGCAAATTCAGCGCTCACAGCTCCGTTAACAGCAGTAGCAAGAGTATCACGTAGCCACTTCTTAGGATCGCCTTTAATGTCTGCTTCAGCTTCACGAACAGCTTTTGTTATTCCTTCTTGAACACCTTCTTTATTAAGTAAAGCGTCTAAACCTTTATTGATTGATTTACCAACTGTAGAAGGACCTGCTCCATAACCAAAGATCATAACTGGTGATTTAACAAAGTCACGTAAAGCTTCTCTACCTGCAGGAGTGCTAGTATCTAACCCTAAGATCGGAAGGATCTGTTGCAACACATCTAAATGACTTGCTTCTAGTGTAGATGTAGTAATACCAGCAACCACATCTAATAGCTGACCACCAGTAATTTCATATACATCGTCGCCATGACGGCCTTTCTTCTTTGTAAAGATTTCACTATTTAAAGAAAGCAAAGGGTTAAGGTTAGTTGCAGCCGCAGCGTTAACAGATCCAGCTTGGAAGCCTGTATGAGCTAATCCATTTGCAACACCATCAATTTCAGTATAAAACTTAGATCGATAAGAGTCGTCAATTGAAGGATCGGCTTTTGAAGCTTGCTCATAAGCCATAATCTCTCGTTGTAATGCTGCCCCTTCTTCAAAGGCAGACAAGGACAAGAACTTCTCTTCAGGATTAACTAGATTAAGGATAGCAGCACCATTTGTGTTCCAATCCCTATCTAGCATTTCCCAATTACCAGCTTCTTGATCGAAAGCTGCTGCAGCTTCATTTACACCCATCTTAGCGTAAATAGAACCAAACTTCTTCATGACGCCAGCTTTAAGCTCATTTATATCCTTCTTATTACCTAAGTGATAAGTAGCATATTCAGCAGCTTGTAGCAGTGCACGAGAGAGTTTATGAGACTGGAAGTTACCTATGTATTGTTCGACATAGATTCTACCGTTGCCACCTACAAAGTAATCATAGTAGAATACGCCAGCTTTTTCTTTTACTAAAGCTAATGTCTTTTGAAGCACATGGTCTTTAAGTACGTCTCCATGATAAGGTTCTTGTACAAACTTACGACTTAAGAAGGCATCAGCACTATTCGGAACATAAAGATAAGCTCTAGTCTTCCAATACTCATCCCATTGCTCTTTAGTCTTATTGTCACCTAAAGCTTTAAGCTCGCTATGTATCCTAGCTTTTTCTTGTGAGTCAGCTGTCTCTTTAGAAATAGGATTACCTTCATCATTAAGGACATCACGAAACTTATTACGATTCATGAACTCACCTTTGTCGATGGTTCCATCTTCTCCTTTATAGCCGACTATTTTATTAGTATCATTAAACTCATCTAAGCGAATTATAGCTTCTAGTTTTTCACCAAGCCTCAAGTTAAAGGTATGAGCTGTGTTGCTCATATTAAATAATGCTTCATTCACTTTAGCAGCTGTATGATCTAATTGCTTATAATAAGCAGACCACTCTTTTCTAGTATCAGCCTTTCTAGGTAAATTAATTGAAAACGCAACTTTAGTCTTTTTAGAGTCTCTAAGGGGTTTATCTAGATCAGGAAACATCAGAGAAGCAAGAGGACCTGCATGACGAGCATACGCGGTTCCAGCTTTAGTTAAGTTACCTTCATTATTTATGTAATGAGGTAAAGCTTCTTGCATAGCATGAGCAGCTAAAGCTCCGTATGAAGCAGCGATAGTATCTCCTCCTTCTTGACCTAAAGCTTTCATTACTAAACGACCAACACGCATATCTCTACTAGCTTCACTTTGTTGTTCTTTCTGTCTAAGAATAAAAGCTTCTCCACTATCAGGGTCGATATCCTCGTGAATAAAGGATTGATGAGCATCTGCAAAGAAAGCGTAAACCATTGCATCAGAAACAAGATGAGGAATACCTAGCTCTTGCGCTTCATTATGTTGAGCTACAATTGAAACGATAAACTCAGACATGCTTCTAGGAGTTAATGCTTCCTTATCTTGTGTTGCTTCAAAGCCAGCACGACTAGCTGCAATCTTTTCTAAGACTATAGCTAAACGCTCTCCAGATATATCTGATAGAAGGGTTTCTAATGCTGCGAGCACTTCTGCACTTGTAGCATTAAAATCATCATAAGCCTTTGACTTACGCTTAGTACCAATCTTAGCTTTACGTACAACCCCAGCTAAACCTGAGTCGTTTAATCTGCCTGTAGTGTATTCATCAGACTGACTAAAGTCATAATCAGGGAAGATAGCATTCAACTGCTCAGTAGCCCTATAAGCTTCTTCATCAGAAACAGAAGGGTTATTAAGCGTATCTAGTAAATGACGAACTGCAATCATCTTTTCAGCAGCACCACGTTGGCCTAACATAGTAGCTACCTTATGAGGAATGAACTCAGCATCTGTTTCCGACTTCTTTTCTTTACTATCTAACCAAGAAAGGAAAGCTGAGTTTAAATCAGAGTTAGTCTGAATATCAGTATCAGTAATCTCTGGTTGTGCCTCAGCCGGGAAAGCTTCTGTCTTCCAGATGTCTAATGGAGTTTCACCATTTTGAATCCTAGAAGCATAAGAACCAGCAGGAGCTTTATCTACTGCTTTGTCTACTTCTTTATAGGCTTCAGCAGCCTCAGCAGTTCTCTTCTTAGCAGCCCTAGCTTCTTTCTTGTTGCTTATAACTTCTGCTAACTGAGACTTTGCTTGCTCATGCTTTTGAGTAACATCAATTAAACGAGCTCTCTTTGTATTAGACTCTATTTGATTTGAGGTTGGCGTACGTTGTAGTACATCAATCTCTTTAGCGGTGTCTTGAATGATCTTATTCAAATGTCTTTCTGGTTTGAATAGATCAGCAGGGACTCCAGCAAGTTGTGCGGCTTCTTGTTCTTGATTAAGTAAAGCTACACCTTCTTGTGTTGGACTAGCTTGTGCTTCTCCCATTTCAGTAGGTTGAGGAACTGGAATACCATTCTCTAACTTATACTTTATCTTTGAAGCGCTTGAAGTATAAGTATTGCCTGCTTGATCAGTGGCATTACTTATCATATCTTCAGCTGTAGGAGCCTTAGTCTGTCCCATTAAAGGGTTAATAGACTCAATCAGTTGATCTGCAGCTGTTGCAGGTTCATCAAGCAGTCCTAACTCTTCTACGGAATTAGCTAAAGATTCTAACTCTTCATTTGATAGTGGTTGTGCGGGTGTCGATCCGCCGGTCCAAGCCTTTCCTGGCATAGTTTTCTCCTATTTGTTAATACCCACCTGGGTACGTTCCTGTATACGCAGATGTTCCACCTGCTATTGGGACTAATTTACGTCGGTAATATTGCCCTAACGCATCATCATCTCCAAAAGAGTGCTTCACAGCTTTGTATATATCTTTTCCTGTACTGTAAGTAGGTCCTGCTAAAGTAGATCCTCGATCGCCAACATCTGTTGCAAGCTTATTCCAAGAGTAAGGCCCTTTATCGCTACTACCTCCGTAAAGAGGGTATAGCAAATCACTCAACTGTCCTGGAGAGCCTAACAAGCCTGAAGCCTTTAAAGCTCTAAACTTTTTCTCGTTATTAGTAAGATAAGGATTATCACCACCGAACTTCCATTCGTCTTTTAACTCTTGACTTAAGAAAGCAGCTATTAGCATTAGTGCCATCATCATAACAGTATTGTACTGTATATCAGGGTCTGCAGATTTAACATCTTTCCAAATCTTAGGCATAGTCTGAGAGGTGAAGGTCATGATAAAACTTGTATATTGAGTTAACAATCTCGCTCTAGGGTTTAATGCCCAAAGAGGTTTAGTAGTAGCATCTGGTTTAACAGCAGCCATCTCAACATACGACTTCCTAGCTAACTCTAATGACTTATACAAGTCAGGATAGTTTGTTTGGAAATGTTTATATAACTCATCTTCAGTCATCTCTTGAACAGCAGGATCTTCAGTAGCTTTCTTATAATCGATAGCCATCTTTTCAGGGTCTACTCTTAAGTCTCTAAGACGATCATAAGCGTCATTAGCCATTTGAACATTTGCAGCATCTCCTTTCCAGTATACAGCCATGATCTCAATATCTTTGATAATAGCATCGTGAGCAAAAGCCCAACGAGAAACTCGAACAAAGTCTGTGATGTACTTAAGACCAGTAACAGAGAAGAACCCTCTCATAAGCTTAGATTTAAACTTAGTTGAAGGGGCAACGTCCACGTGTCCTAACACACCAGCCTCATGAGATAGCTGTCCAGAGTATAGCATCGAGACAACATTGTGATGATGCTCTTCTACAGTCTGACCAGATCCTTTTTTAATGTACTTAGCTGTCTCTCTTGCATTATGCTTAAGTAAAGGAATAATACCTTTTTTAACAGCCTTACGTATTAATTCTGGAACTGTACCTGTACCTGCAGTTCTAAAGAAAGCAGTAACTAACTCAACTGTACTCGCAAGAGCTGCTGAATCTAATTGATTCAAACCATTGATTAGCGTAATGTTTTCTTGAATAGAAGCCATACGCTCGCTTTCTAATTGCTTGTACTTACCTTCAGCACCATCAAGAACATCTATGATATGGGTAATTACCCTAGCATCATAAACACCTTCTGACTCAGCAAGGGTTTTGTAATGACTAAGGAGTTTAGCAAGCTTAGTATCATTCTTTCCTCTAAACTTACGATCTACTGCCCAACCAACTGCTTCATCTATACGCTGATTAATTTGAGCAAAGATATCATTGTATAGATACTTCTGCATCAAAGGATTAGCTTTAAGATTAGCTAGCTTGTTCGTAACTACTTCAGGTGTTCTTCTTTGTCTACCGATTCGCTCTTCACCAGCTGTATGAGAATTGTCTATTAAAGCATACTCTTCATAAAGCTCTTCAGCTTTTTCGAATGACATGCCTTCAGCTTCCATAGCATCTGAGATGAATTGAGACTTATTCTTTCGGATATAATCTCTATCAAACTCACTCTTATCGAAGAACCAATGTTCATCTAAAGGAAGCTCTTTAGCATCTGGATCGGTATTTTTAAGGTTACCATCTTTGTCGTATAGCTTGTTATTATCATCCAATAAGATATTGATATCTTTTTCAAATTCAGCTGTAAAGTCAGTAATAGACTTTGAGACATCTTTTAAAGCTTGAATGTCAAGACCAGTAAACGCAGCTTGTAACTCTTCATCTGTCTTTCCTTCTCGCAAAGCAGTCATGAAGTCTCTCATACGAGAAGCTGCAGTCCACTCATTGTTCTGAGCCCAATAGTTAGGCACTACATCTTTAAAGACAGCAGCAATATTAGTTCTAATAGCGTTTGTAGCTGTCTTATAACCATGTCTCATAGAAAGCTTAGCTGAAGATAAATCATCGCCTTCTGCAAAGTGTTCGCCTGTATTTAAGTAACCAAGTAAAGCTTTACTAACTCTCGTTAATTCTGGAGAGAACCCTTTCATATTCTTTAATAAAGTCTTATGAATAAAGTCAGCACCAGAAGCAACAGCTCTCATAGGTAATTCAGCTAAACTCTTTGTCCAGCCACGAGCTGACCAAGTGTCTTTATTTCTACCTGGCATAAACTCTTTGGAAGCCACTTCTCGATGAGGACCTTGGTTAATACCAGAAGCTACATCATCAATTAAAGTTGTACGAGTATGTCCCTTCTCAAAACCAGCAGAAGGATTCATATTAGATAATGTAAATTGGTTCTTAACACGTCTAAAGTCTCTTAATCCTTGCATAGGACGAGATACAGCACCCATACCTCCACCAATTGTAGCACCACCAATAGCAGAGTTAATCAACGTTCTTTCGAATTCGTCTTGACTCCATTCTGCTTTAGAGCCGTAAACGCTACCTGCATAACCAACACCTTCTTGTAAAAGCTCGGTTGACCCCTCACCTACAGCGCCTGTGACAGTACCTCTAACAGCTTCAGCTGCTAACTTGCTATAAGCCTTCTTACCTAATACAACTGCGGATAACTGAGCTAACCTTCTTAAGGTGCCCGCATATTCTTTATTAACAGCCTTCTTAATTAAGGCTGTTGCACTTTCTACTGTATGATGATTACCATACTTCTTAACATAAGCTTTAGCAAGTAGAGTATGAGCATAGTCCTTTAAGATTTCTGAAGGATGTAAAACAGCCTCTAGTCCTAAACGATCTAATGCAGCCATAGCTACGCCTGTAGCAAGAGCTACTCCAGCACTACGCTCATCCATGTTGCCTTCCATATTAGAATAGACTTCACCTGAATAAGTTAAAGCGACTGGAACGGCTCCAATAGCCATTCCAAGCATTCCGGGAGCTGCAATAGCACCAGCACCAAATGAACCAATGATCCCTAACATCCAAGGTAACGCGACACCAGCTTGTCCAACAGCATAATCGCCAAAGTCTGAAAAAGAATTAACATCTTTAAAGTCTTGGGTGAAGTCTGGAAGGTTAGACATCTCAAAGCTCTTGTCATCTACATCTAGTTTGCCAGAAAGAAACAACTCTTCATTGCCGAGTATGTCTCCAGTCTCCGATTTCAGCCCGTACCAAGCTTTTTGTAAGCTAAGTAAGCCAACATCAAGGCCTGAGCTCCATTCGCTGTAAGCCTGATTGTCGTAGTCCCTATCATAATTACGGAACTGAACTTGACGAGGTTTGTAGATAGAGTAAGAATCACCATAAACGCTTTTCATAGCAGCTAAGGTTTTCTCATCAGGAGCTATCTGGCGAAGTAAAGGCTCTCCATTTTTAGTAGCAACAAGGGTTTTATTCTTAACTTCTCGTATCTTGTCACGTCCTCTAGACCACATATCGTCTCGAACAATACCTAACTCGCTATCAATAGCTCTTGCGAAAGAACCGTCTCTAGCTAGCTTGACACTACGATCAGAAGTAAAGTGATTGACTGGAAGTATACCATTATAGTAAGCTTCTTCATCTACACGGTTACCAGCAGCATCCCTTAAGATACCTACATCTCGTCCATACGTCTTGTCGCCGGTAAGATCAATGTTAGTAAAGTTACCTGCAGCGATAATATCGCCTAAGACTTGCTTATGAGTTTCACCTAAGTAATCACCATGTTTGTATTCACCTGTTTTTCCTACTAAATGTTGAGTCTCCGCTGTATCGATACCTTCAACACGAATACTATGTCCTTGGTCATTAGTAATCGTATCACCATCAATAACTGAGTATTGACCTAAATTTGTGTCAACAACATCGTCAAAAAAGTCTTCGTAATCTAAGCCTTCTATACTCATAGTATTTCCTTATTTAATGATGTATCCTCTAGGATTCTGCTGAATCCACTTCTCGAAGCCACCTGTCTTATACTTCTTATTGAATGCTTTACCTTCAGCTGTCTTTAAGTATTGTTGGAAGTTGGCTGCGTACAAACGCCACATAGCTTCTTGGCTAAATCTTGCATTATTGAAAGCAGGAACGCCAGAACTTTTAGCCATCGCCCATTCTGTGTTAACAACGTTTGCAGTCTTAATAGTCTGTTCAACATCATTACCAAAGTATGATCTAGGAATAGTAATCTTCTTCTTGCCTTCTTTGCCAAACGTACCTACATACTTATTTCTAACGAACTGAGCTTCAATGAATGATTCAGGAGGAGTCTTAGCAGTATTACCACTATTCACACTCTTCTTAACGTAAGCTGCCCATTCAGATAAACCTTGCATCCTAGCTTGAGAAACAACTTGGCTTTGTGGCTGGAACCAATTAATAGAAGGATAAAGTGAGCCAAGTTTACCAAGGCCTCCAATAACTTTAGAAGCATCAATATCCTCGTACAAGCTTTTCTTATCAGTTGGTAAAGTAGCACGTAGCTTATCTACCATCTTGAATGCAAAATCCTCTCCTTTTTCAACACTCTCTCGAGCTGCTTTAGCTTTATTAGCTACAGACTTTAACCCTAGCTTTGCACGTTCAACCTCAAGTGTGCTAGCGGTTTTTCTCTCTTCTTTAGCTATCTCAGCTGCAACTTTCTCTTCTGCTGCAATGTCTTCGCCTACAACACCAAAACCAGCTTGACCTGCTGCTCCAAGAGAATCTCCACCTGCAAGGCCTACTAAAGTTCCTAGAATAGCTTTAAACAGTTTAGGTCTCCACTCTTTTAGAGGCGCTGCTGATTGTAGGAATCTTTTAACTTCTGCATCAGGGTTTGAGCCTGCAGCAACGCGTTGTTGGAATTCCTTAACCACAGCTTGTCCTACTTCGCTTTTTGCTACTTCTTTATGATTATTAGCGCTTTCACGTTCAGCGTCTGTCATAGGACCTCCCCCTTTACCTTGCCAATCAAAAGATTGATTAGGGTAAATAGATTGATCTTGAGCGACTAAATCATCACGTTCAGCGTCTGTCATAGGACCTTCCCCTTTACCTTGCCAATCAAAAGATTGATTAGGGTAAATAGATTGATCTTGAGCGACTAAATCATCACGTTCAGCGTCTGTCATAGGACCTTCCCCTTTACCTTGCCAATCAAAAGATTGATTAGGGTAAATAGATTGATCTTGAGCTACTAAATCATCACGTTCAGCATCTGTGATAGGACCTTCTCCTTTACCTTGCCAATCAAAAGATTGATTAGGGTAAATAGATTGATCTTGAGCGACTAAATCATCACGTTCAGCATCTGTGATAGCTCCGTCTGATTGCCCTAACCAAGAAGGGGTATTTGCTAAAGAAGCTTCTTCAGCATCCCATTGATTATTAAAGAAGTCTTGTCCAGCTTCTGCTGATTCAAAGGCAGTTTGAGCTTCCCTATCTTCAGTAGCTTCAGCTTTAGTATTAAAGTAACCATCACGAATGAACAAAGGAGCTTCTGGCTCGTTGATCACTTGCGAAAAGCCGCTTGGATGATACATAGTCTTAGGAGTAGTATTACGTCCTCCCCATTCAGTATCCCCAAATTCAGCTTGGTCAAAGAGAGCTGAATCACCGACCATAGCAGTTTCATCGCCATAATAGTTACCTTCCAAATGATCATTGCTTGGAATATAGCCTTCGTAGTAATCATCATTAGGATCAATACCTTCTAAATTATTAAGACGTGTGTTAGTTCTATCTACACCTTTATTTACATTGTTGCCATCCCAGGTTTGATCTTGAATAGGATTACCCATCGCATCTGTGTCAATCATAGGATTATCAAAGAATTGAGAGGGTTCTAGTTCTGGTCGTGAGTTGTACTCATTACGCCAATCATCGAACCCTTGGGCTGTCTGGGCATCATCAGAGCCAACTTCAGGATAAGCCATCTCTGTATTAGGAGCTACATAACCATTATTCTGGTACATAGCTACCTCTTCTGGAGATGTGGCGATCACAGTCATACCACCTGCATTGGTCATTGGGACCCGCATCTTATCTTTATCTTTGTCCTTTGTCCCTTTGAACGAAGGGGTATTTGTCTTATTTTCAGTAGTAGTAGTGGTTACTGTACCATCTGCATTATGCTTCTTAACTTCAACTTTATTAACGTTTGAAGAAGGATCATTTACCTCTGAAGAATATTTATCTAATACTCTAGTAGAGGCAGAGTCAATAGCGTCATAACCAAAAGCATCAACTTCACCATACTCTGGGCTATTGAAAATACTAGATTGCTCTTCACCCGGCATCCAGCTTGCCGCAGACGGCAATAAGTTTTGGTAACCCGGAGGAACAGTAGCTCCATTTGCTGTCGCTTGCTGTACTGATTTTCTAATTGAAGCGTCTTGTTCGGGAGAGTATCCCATAGTAGCATTTAGTGCTTCCCATTCTTGTTGTGTCATAATATCTCCTAAAATAAATCAAAACCACTTAAGTTATCTCGTGCTGCCCATTCTTTCTGTAATTTCGCAGAAGGTTTCTCTCCTGTGATTTGATAGTATCTAGGGGTCCTTTTGTCTAACCTTAGTAGTTTGCCAGTGCTAGGATCTACAATATCTACAATATTTGCTTTATTTTCAGCATATACTCTAGCCTGATGAGCCTTAGCTGCATCAATTGGTTGAGATTTTTGTAATTTTGCATACTCAATTGCTTCTGCTGGGGTTAGAACCTTTTTAGTTTTAAGCTCTGCTAACTTTGTTGCGTTATCAGTTTTAACTGGAGGAGGTACAACAACTTTAGCTTGAGGCACTTCATAGTTAATACCTAAAGGAGCTTTATAGTTATCCCTCTTTTCACGAGCTTGTCTAGCATTAAGCATACCTTCGGGAGTTTTATATCTACTACCTCCTGGCATTAGAAAATCCGGGACATTATCTGTCCACTCTGGTCGACTATAAATTTCTTTACCTGCATTCGGATGAGCTCGAATAAAGTTACGTTTAGCCATTTGAGCACCTTCAATAGCTTCAGGTGTCTTTTGAGCAGCAATAGCTGTATCAAATCCTTTTAATTCATCACCCCACATTGACTGTCCAGCATTAACAGGAGCCGTATATTCGTCCCATGCTGCCCCACCTATGTCAGTAATAGCTTTTATTGCTAGCTTTGTATAAGGGTCTGAGGATGGTGGAGCTAATGCAGCAGGATTACCATGTTTACTACCATCTGCAAATCCTCTCCATCCTAATTCAGATGTTGATCCCCCCCAAGGGTTTGCTTGTTTGTTATATGCCATCTTATCTTCCTCCAAATTTTCTCATATATTCTTCTTCATCAAACTGAGGTTTATTAGGATTACCTAAAGGTCCTGTAGTTGGAAGAGTTGTTTGTGGTGTACTACCTAAAGTTATCGGTTTGTTTTCTTGACCAATAGTGGAGGCATCCATATTAAACTTAGATTCACCTGGGGCTTCAGAAGCCATAACACCAGATTCATTTAGTTTGTTTGATACATCATAAGCAGCCTTAGCATACATTAAAGCATTACCAGCCCCATCAGTAGCAGCATCACCTGCGGCATCCTTAGCTGCTTCTTGTCCTGCTTGGTTAACTCCTTCTTTAGCAAGTTCTTCACCAGCAGGAGCATAAGCAGCGTCAACTGCATCTGCAGGATCTAAATTAATTTCACTTAAAGCAACAG
>Ga0257118_1001165_pt1 | contig 16871 bp, 11 predicted proteins | sample SI112_150mmetaG_FD_190156 | JGI IMG/M metagenome (GOLD analysis project Ga0257118, IMG submission 190156) | Marine microbial communities from Saanich Inlet, British Columbia, Canada - SI112_150m | ecosystem: Environmental > Aquatic > Marine > Inlet | place: Canada: British Columbia | collected...
TCGCAAACAGTGTGGTTACCATTCAAACAGTAATGACACGTATTACAGGGAACGTGGTGCGATACAAAGACCCTGTCTCCCTTTTTGTATCGTTTAACATCCTCTCCTACTTCAACAATTTCACCGGTTGCCTCGTGGCCCAGTACAAGTGGAGCTTTGTGAATACGATACCATTCCATTACGTCACTGCCGCAGATACCACAGGCCAGTGATTTAAATAGTACCTCGCCTTTACCAATCTTCGGAGTTGGCATCTCTTCCACTCTAATGTCACTGTTATTGTAATACATTGCAACGCGCATATTGATATCCCGGATATTTAGTAAGAAAGTTAAAGTCTGGTGTTAATATGGCTGGTCAAGTATGCCTTATTCTGCAACTCTTATAACAGCTTGATATAACGTCACACCTTATACCAAAATGGCTCAATGCTTTCAACTGTTTTATGCTGGTAAGGATTGATATAAGACGAAGTGAATAAGAGAAGACAATAAGGTTTTCGGCTTGTACAGGTCAATGATAGAGAAAGAAGCTGAAAAGATTAATAGTGCAGTGCTGAAATATAACGTGGATGTGGGTGTATAGTTGTGTTTTGGAGATGGAATGTCAAGGGGAAGATTGTTTATTCTACTATTTCTTCAACTGTATTATTTATTGCTTTTCTTGCGTGTTCTGTAATTTGAGTAAATTCAATTGCGAAACCTATTATTGATGTGTCCAAGTGCCTTTTCGCACGAATAACTTTTCCGTTACATATTATTGAAGGATTGGAAAGAGAGAAGCCTATTTTTAAATCCAGAATTGTACCAACCTCCAGATTCTTTTTGGCATAAAAGAAAAGACCACCAGCACTCAAGTTAATTACAGCGACCATATCCCAGTCGTTAAAAATCATTTGTTCACTTGATTTAACATTGAATCTTGTGATGTATGGTTTTTCTATTCTTACATGTTTTCTTGTTTCTGGAATCTTATACATGGCATATCCTCCTGGTTAATATAGATTGGTTTTGAGTATAAGTAACAAGTTATATGCCAAACGGGCGTGTGAATCCGGTTGATTTGATGGCTAAAAGTTGTTTTGGCATAATATCATAATTGATAATAACTTATGCTATTCTAGAATAGCATAATGATTGTGTTTTGGATTATGAGAGAGAGTGCGTTTTTATATGAATAGTGTGCCATGGCACAAAAGTGTGACGGGCCATAGTGTGTCATAGTATGATGGTGCGTATCGTATTGTTGGTAAGATATGGAATGAATATATTGTTAAGACGAATAAAGGTGTTAAGAAAGAAAAATTAAAGCTTCGGAGAATAAGAGGGTTGGATGTCAGATAAGAATTGAAAAATTATAGTTTAAAAACTATAAATAATGGTCGCTGTCCCTATTTTTACATTGTGGAGACACATAAAGGATTAAAGAAAGTAAAGGTTAGCAGTAAAGAAAATATATTAATGATGAAATAAGGATTGAGGAATTGTAGTTATAATGGATATCTTGAGATTACGAGCAATTTCCTATTCTTTAACAACCTCTTCTATTCGTCCTTTAAGCCATTCACCAAAGATCACTGGTCGCCAATTTTTACCAATCTTTGATGTAACATCTGCTAAGTATCCTACTGCGCTACCTGCTGTACCACCAACTGCTCCACCAATAGGTCCCCCGATAAGACTGCCTACTGTGCCCCCAACTGCACCTCCGCTAAGAACGCCAAAAATATTCATGGCCTTACGTAACCCACTTTTTATATTACAATCTCTTGCGACTTCATGGTGATACGCGATTATCGCATTTCGATCTCTGTCTGATTCTTGCTGTAGCCAGTTTCTGAATTTTTTTGCTTTCTTCCGAATTTCAAGTACATGTCCTAGGTCCATTTTTCCTGAATTAACAAGATTTCGTACATCTGGAAATTCAACTTCAACTTTGAGTTCTTCTATGATTTTACCAGCCTTCGAAATTTTCTCTGCTGATTCATATAGTTTGTCACCGACAAGAGTACTCATTGGTGTTGATAGATAAAGATCGCTTTCTAGATTTGCAGCTGACCAGATAAGTCTATTCGAATGTGCAGATGCAGTTAATGGTATTCCATTATGAAATTTAATATATTTTCCAGATTGTTTTTCTAATTCTTGCATGTCAATATTCCATGTTACATTATATTTAGTTGTATCTGATTTTTGTGTAACTGTTGCTTCTATTATTGGTGGTCTTCCGAGATTTTTAAATTTATATAATTCATCAACAAAAGCCTGAAGAACTAATGCATGCCGTCGTGAATCATTAAAATCTTTGCGTGCATTTATTATGGCATTAGAAAACTCTTCTGCCTTGACCTCGATCACGTTTTCTCGAAGTGCACTATATAATTTTTTCCTATGGCTAGTTTTACGAAATAAGTTTTCTACAGAGGGGTGATATAGATATCTTTGCTCAAATGTGTTTTTATCGATTTGGTTTGTATGTTGCATGTTAAGAAGGGAATATATACCTTCTTTCTTTAGAACTGTTGTAATAAAAGCATAATCGTATATCTTTAAATACCCTTCCTGTAGCAGTGCATAAAAATCATCCAGACGATCTTGCCGAATGAACCATTGAATAAATTGGGAAAATTGAAGTGGGTTTATAGGATTTACTATTACGCAGTCGTAATAAATAAGCGCTTCTGCAAATATCCCAATATCAATAGATTTACCAGCTGCTTTTAGAGCTGGAGCAGAGTATGCCCAAGTTTCTATGGGAACTAAAACATTTTGATGATTTGACATAAATAATTATTAATCAATTATTATATTGTTAAATATTTTAGTTAACTAATGCAATCTTTTGGCAATTAATTAAATGTCTGCTTATGGGTTTCTTACGTTTTTTAATAAATTACTTATTTGATCCAACCCGTCAAATGTACTCGGAAGTTTTTCAGAATCTGAAATGATACCACTAAAAATAAGGTTCTCAAACTTTTCTAGTGCTTTATTATCTTTCTCTTTAATCTTTACTGAATATTCAGCATAGCTTTGAATAAACTGACAGAGTGTTTGTCGTAATTCAATTTGCATTTTTTGTGCTTTAACTGATTTATGATTAAATAGAATTACGCGAAAGAAATATATTAGTATTGCTTCAATTGAGATTATTGGAAGCAATGCAGAAAGATGTTCTATGCAAAAAACTTCGTTCTTAAACAAACCAGATATCGTCAGAATTATTACTGTTATCAATGGTACTAATATTAGAACTCCCATTCCGATTAAAGACCAAAACATCCAGAAGGCTTCTTTGTCTTTTTGTTTGCCCAAATTAGCAAACCCTTGGTTCAGGCCTACAAAGTTGAATCCAATTTTATACTTATCTAGTTTGTCTTTTAGGTTTGTGACTTCTACATTTTTATCTTTTAATTCTTTATCCCATTCATTTTTGAGGTTCACTGCTTCATTCTTTTTGTTTTCAAATTCGCGAAAATCAGTGACATTGCTATTGTTAATAAATTCTTTCATAATTTCAGCAGGCAGAAAGAGTGATGCCCATGTTAATTGTGATCGATTTTTGTTATTCATATTATCAACGTCGTTATGTATTTCGTCGATCATTGAATTAAGCTCAATATTTCCTTCTAACCCTGGACTGCTTAAGAAATCAAACTCACGTAGGAATCGGTATGACATGACATAAATACTATCTATATCATTTATATAATTCTTATTATCTATATACTTTTGCTTATCTTCATTACTTAGGTTATCAGTATTATGTATATAATTTTGCTTATCTTCATTACTTAGGTTATCCATATTATGTATTCTATTTGATATATCAATATTCTGGAGTATTTCCAAAAACCTACTACCTATCTTTTCTATGCTATAGTTACAGTATTTATCCCATCTTTTAGGTGATTTATAGATATAACTAATGATTTTTCTTGACAACATTAACCGTTTGTTTGTGATGTCATCGTAGTCATCGTTTTTTGCTGCTTCACGAAGAAAGCGTGCTAAAATCTTGGTGTTTTTTTCTTCTGCAAAGAACATATTAAACCTCACTTCCTTACAAGGAACAATTACAGTTTGAAATATTAAAATAGCATTTAAAGCAGATTATTTTATTCATGCTGAGTTGTTTTTTTTAGATTTGATTTTAGATGCTCGTTCTCTACGTTCCTGTTTTCGTTTGTTTGCATCTTCTGCTTTCCAGTTGTCAATCATCTCCTGTAGTTAATAAAGCCTGATTTATGAAAAGCATATCCATCAATATGATGGTATATCGTTTTGGTGGGTCGTAAGTTACTAGCGGTATAATACTTTAGTGAATATTAAAAGCAAGGGGAAAAAGGGGTTCACCGCGGAGGCGCAAAGAACGCAAAGTGAAAATAATAGGACACGGATTTACACGGATGAACACAGATTAAGGAATTAGGGGATGAAAAAGGATTGTAGTATACAAAAAGAAGTAGTTAAATGGTCGGGGCGACTGGATTCGAACCAGCGACCTCCTGCTCCCAAGGCAGGCACTCTAGCCAAGCTGAGCCACGCCCCGACATTTACTATTGAATAAGAAATTATATATTTCAAAGAATCATAGTCAAGTTGAATCTACATTTCTTTTGCCACGAAGGCGCAAAACCACAAAGGAAAAGTAATAGGACGCGGATTTACACAGATAAAAGCAGATTAAGGGATTCACCGCAGAGACGCTCCCCGGACAGAAAGCGCCGAGGACAAGAAGTGCGCAAAGAAGAACAGAAGGAATAGCCACTAAGGCACAAAGGCACAAAGAAAAAAGTTTTGGTCACAGATTAAAGGATTGAAAAGGCTAACTCACGAAGAATACAAAGGGAAATCCTGGTGTCTTAGTGACTTTGTAGCAATCTTGAAATTACTTTAGTATATCTAATATAACAAGACCCATTATTTTGCCAAAATCCAGCAGCTCTTGAATCGCTATGGACTCATTTGCAACGTGTGCCTGGTCTTCATCGCCGGGACCAAACCCAACTGCCATAATACCTTTTTCTACTAGTTGCTTGCATACTGTTACACCAGAGAATCCAGTAGGTATTGGTTTAGTTCCGAGTATTGATTCAGTATGTTTTGAGATCAAGCTGACCAACGGGTTATCTGCAGGTACCTGAGTAGGGGGCAGATGCGCATCGATAGTAATGTCAAACCTTGCAGTTGGATTGTGCTTTTTTATTGAGGCAATAATTTTATAGATATTGTCTAAGATATCTTTTTCTGTCTCACCGGGTAAATAACGTATATCAAGTTTTGCATCGCATTTGGCAGGTACAATATTATGTACTGTTCCGCCGGAGATAGTGCCCAGGTTCAGGGTTGGAGGTGTAAACAGCTCATGAGTTGTACATTTGCGCTTTAACTCCTTCACTTGATTCAACAACTCAATCATATTCCATACAGCATTAATACCTTTTTCCGGCGTTGAACCGTGGCTCTGCTTACCATATGACGTTATGTTTAAGAACAAGGTTCCTTTTTCCCCAACGTCTATTATTTTCATATTGTTTGCGACATCCGGTATAATTGCAAAATCAGCGGTTATCCCACATTCATCAAGCAGGTATTCCAGACCAAGGCGAGATCCTTTCTCTTCGTCAGCAGCGCCAATTAGCAATAAACTGCCATTAAGAGTTGATTCATTCTCTTTTAGCAGTTTAGCCAGGACCAACATGGGTGCCATTTGCCCTTTATTGTCGTTCGCTCCACGCCCGAAGATTCTGCCGTCTTTTACTACTGACTTAAAAGGGTCTGTGTCCCATCCGTCTCCAGCAGGAACAACATCCAGATGGCAAGCAACAAGTAATGTAGGGCTTCCCTTGCCAATATATCCAATTATGTTAGTTCTTCCGGCAACCTTTTCAAAAGTTTCATACCTGATACTGTGTGTGCTGAAATATTTTTTAATAATATCTACAGCCAGGTATTCATTGCCGGGTGGATTTACTGTGTTGGCACCAATCAGTTCGGTAGACAGACGTACAATTTCTTCTTTGTGGTCTTGTATGTAGCTAAGGATATGTTCTTTCACTTCTCTTGTGTGTAGAATTGCGGACTGTCAGAGTTTGTCCGTTATAGTATAAACTGAATGTGTACTGTTTTGGCGCCTATTGTAGTAGTATTTGACTTGTGTGAAGTGGTCATCAAATATTACAAGGCTAAGTGTGAAATACCGCGAAGAATATATTAATTTAGATATGCTATGTCTGTATCTCAGCTTGATCAGGGGTTTTTGATGAATTGTTGTTTACTTTTTCCTTCATTAATTTCCCTACCTTAAAGACAACAACATTTTTGGCAGGTACGAAGGCTTCCTCTCCTGTACGAGGATTTCTTGCTTTTCTTCCCGCTCTCTGCTTAACCTCAAAGACGCCGAAATCTCTCAATTCTATTCGGTTGCCTTGTGATAACTCATGAACTATCCTATCAAGAAACATTTGAATTGTCTCCTTGACCAATAGTTGTGAGTTGTCAGTCTTTCGTACTATTTTCTCACATAAATCTCTCTTTGTCGTGGTTTGCATCTCTTTTACCCCTTTCTCTTGCAAAAGCCAATTGCAGTTCTCATTGAAAGCTTTTGGGACATGCTATCAAGTCTAAATACTTATGTCAATAGGATTTTATGACTTTTATTGAAGAATGTTTTTTTTAAAAATATCTTTTGTTTGACAAATATTTATCATTCTATAGAATAGTAATCTTATAAATTTACAGGATTTGTACAGAAATTAACTAATTGGTATCTGACCTGCTGAGTCGGATGGCGATATTTCGTATTAAAGATGGAAACCCGCATAGCGGTTGTAGAAAAGCTGTTATACAACAAAGGACAAAATCATGAAAATAAGAATCAGAAAAAGTTCTATTAAGAGAATAAGAATGTGCGGTTTTCGAAAGAGAATGAGTACAAAAGGCGGTAGGGCAATACTTAACAGAAGAAGAGCAAAGGGAAGAAAATTTAATACGTAGAGTACCTATGTAGGTTAATATTCTCACTGTTTTGCCGTTTTTCCTGATAAAGATAGTCTTAACGTATTCAACGCTGCATTTGCTGCACGTTTTTTAATATCCACCCTGGATCCAAAAAAGCGATACTCTTTAAACTCCAAATCATCGTTTATTGCAGTTGCAACATATACCAGTCCCACAGGCTTTCCTTTGTCAGCACCATCTTCAACACCCGAAGGTCCGGCTATTCCGGTAACCGCTAATCCGATATCTGCCTGTATGCGTTCTCTTACACCAGAAGCCATTGCTTTTGCAACCTCTGCGCTTATCACACCAACTTCATTAATAAGCTCTTCTGAGACGTTGAGCAGGTTCTCCTTTATCTTATTACTATAAGAGACTATTCCTCCTAAAAGGAAGGATGAACTGCCTTGAACGTTTGTCAACAAGTCTGATACCAGCCCTCCGGTACAAGACTCAGCAACGGCTAATGTTAAAGAATTCTCTTTAAATATATCAGAGACAGTCTCTTCCAGGGCTTCTTCACGCTTGCTGAAAACAAACTCTCCCAATTCTCTGCAAATTTCTTCTTCAATATTATCAAGTATTGAGTCTGCTTTGATCTTATCAGTATTGCATAATGTAGTGCGAATGCAAACGATGCCGTTGTTAACAAGTGTACTGTAAGATAGAGATTTGTCAGGTTTGATTATGCGTTGGATTTTCTCATCAAGCAAAGATTCAGACATACCAAATGTATTGACTACCCTTGTGTGTCGTCTCTTAGTTTCTTCCGACTCTCTGACGATGTATGGGATTACCCAGTCTTCTAACATCTGTTTCATTTCAGAAGGTACACCAGGCAAGCAGATAATGTTAGTCTGGGAGAAGTTTACAAGAAAGCCTTGAGCTGTTCCTGTCGCATTGTGGATAACAGTACTGCCTTCCGGGATCTCTGTCTGTTTTAGACAATTAACATACTTCTGAACATGAATATTTCCTACTAAGCTTTTAACATGATCTATTGATTTTTTGTCAGATACTAATTTGAGATTACAGAAATCGGCAACAGTTTCCCTTGTGATATCATCCTGAGTCGGCCCCAATCCGCCTGTTATTATAATTAAGTCTGCCCTCTCAGATCCGGCTTTAAGAGAAAATTTCAGATCTTTGGAATCGTCACCTGTAATAGTATGATTTACAACATCAACGCCAAGCTCTGTTAGTTTAGCAGCAACTAATGGTGCATTCAGATCTCTGATATGCCCTGATACAAGCTCTGAGCCAACCGATATTAATTCAATTTTCATGCTAGTTCAATCTGTTAATGGGATTTCCGGTTACACACAGAGTACTTTTGTCGTGTTCTGTCTCACCTCATTTTTTGACGGATGGTGGAGAAACCTTCGCTTCTGAAAATGTTGCCATCTGTGTTAGGATTTTGACACCGGCTTCAATCAGGCTCATCGCTAATACCGCTCCAGTGCCTTCTCCAAGTCTTAGATCCAGATCAAGGATTGCTCTCTTTTGTAATTTCTCCAATGCAATCTTATGGCCGTTTTCTGTTGATGCGTGAGATGATATGAGGTATTCGTTTACCTTCGGTTCTATTGCACATGCTATCAGTGCCGCCGCAGTAGAGATAAATCCGTCAACTAAAACCGGTGTCCTTTTACTTGCTGCTGCGAGGCACAGTCCGGCAATACCGCCTATTTCAAATCCACCTACTTTTGAAAGGACGTCTATTGGATCAGAAGGGTCAGGTTTATTAACGTCTAAAGACATTTTTATAACCTCGATTTTTTTCTCTACGCCATCATCGTTTAAACCGGTCCCTCTTCCAGTTACTCTGCTTAAGTCGGCTCCTGTTAAACATGCAATTATCGCACTGCTTGGAGTCGTATTCGCAATACCCATGTCACCGGTAGCAACAATGTCTATGCCGTTAAGGTACTCCTCGTTAAAGGCCTCTATACCCATCTCCAGTGATTTTATTGCCTGCTCTCTGGACATTGCTGGTCCACGTGCAATATTATCAGTTCCATATCCTACTTTTTTTATCTTCAAACCATCAAAAGGTTCAAAGTCAGCTTTTACACCACAATCGACTACAACTACTCTTGCGCCTACATGCCTTGCCAGAACACTTATAGTTGCTCCACCATCAAGGAAGTTCTTTACCATCTGCCCGGTAACTTCCTGTGGAAAAACACTTACACCTTCACTGGAGACACCATGATCTCCAGCCATTGTAAAGACAACTTTGTCTCTTATTGTTGCATCAGTTGATCCTTTTATCGAGGCGTAGATAGTTGCAAACTCTTCCAGTCTCCCAAGGCTTCCGGTGGGTATAGCTAGATTGTTAAATCTCTCTCTAATCTTTCCATCTGAATCTATTGAGATTTTCTCAATATTTTCTATAGTTTTGCTTAAAAGTTTCATAGTTGATATTTAAATAAGAGGTAATATGGGAAAAATTATTGAGGGGCAACGTGATAATTGGTTTGTTAACTATCAGTTGTGACTAATTAATATAACCATACTCTCAACATTGAGAACAACCTGTCAATGTCAAATGGTTTGGCCAGGTAGTCATTGGCTCCGGCTTCAATACATTTAGAACGATCGCCCTTCATTGCCTTTGCAGTCAGTGCGATAACAGGGAGATTTTTAAATCTTTCCTGTTTTCTGATCTCTCCTATGGCGGTGTATCCGTCCATTTCAGGCATCATGATGTCCATGAGTACCAGGTGGACATCCGGATTATTATCTAAGCATGCTAATCCTTCCACGCCATTTTTTCCGATTACTATTTCTATGCCTTTGTCTTCGAGAACCTTCTTGATCGAGAAGACATTTCGCATGTCATCGTCTACTACCAGTATCTTTTTGCCGGACAGGACCGCTTCTTTGTCATGAATCATTCGAAGTAATTTTCGTTGTGTTTCAGGAAGGTTTGCTTCGACACGGTGTAGAAACAGTGTCGTCTCATCTAAGAGTTTACGATGAGAGCCTTCTCCCTTCATAATAGTTGTTGCAGCGTATTCGTCTATTATTCTTTTCTCTTCATTAGTAAGATCCCTGCCAGTGTAAACAATAACAGGCAATTGGAAAATATCTTCATTCTTCCTGATTTTGTTGAGTAGCTCTATGCCTGTCATATCTGGAAGACTAATGTCTAAAACCATGCAGTCATACTTTCCGGTTAGTATCTGGTCATAGGCTGCCCTGGCGGTTGCAACAGTCGTGGTCTTGACATCGCCACTGCCGATAATACTTGATATTACTTCTGCCTGATCCGGGTTGTCTTCCACGACAAGAAGGTCTTTTACAGATTTTGATATTATTTTATTAAATTTTTCAAATACCTGGTCAATTACTTCAGGGCTTACCGGCTTGGTCACATAATCTATTGCTCCCATTTTTAAGGCTTCAAATTTATTATCAGATGCTGATATGAAATGGACAGGGATATGACGGAATTTCGGGTTATCCTTCAGCCTCGACATAACAGTCCATCCATTGATACCGGGAAGATTCAGGTCCAGAATTATGCCGCTCGGTTTGTAGTAATCTACAAATTGAAGACCTGTTTCTCCGTCACCTGCAACCAGACATTTAAAGCCATGTTCACGTGTTAAGTCCCTTAGAATTTTTAGAAACACTGGATCATCTTCGATAATGAGTATAGATTTATCCTCTTCTGAAATTGTTTTTCTGTCATCTTTGATGTTTTCTTCTATCTCTGTCCGGTTATCCTGTTTTTGCAATCTATTGTTGGTTTCTGTTACTGGTTCTGTTTCAACAGATGATGGTACTGGAGATTTTCCATCTGCTTTGGTTTCATATTCAAATGTTTCCGGAAGATAGAGTGCAAAAGTGCTTCCTTTGCCATGCGTACTTGTCATGTGGATTTTTCCTTTAAGCAATCTGGAAAGTTCTTTAGAAATTGAAAGTCCAAGACCAGTTCCTCCATACTTTCTACTTGTAGAACCATCAGCTTGCTTAAATGCTTCGAAAATCACATTCTGTTTCTCTTCCGGAATACCAATTCCCGTATCAATAATTGAAAAAAGAACTGTCTTAGCTTGATCTAATTTACTCTTCGACGGGTCAATTGCACCGCCTGATAATTCATTTGGACGGCTTATTTGTAAGGTGACACTTCCTTTGGACGTAAATTTGAATGCGTTAGAAAGGAAGTTTTTCACAATCTGTTCAACCCTCTGTTCGTCAGTACGAATATGCTCCGGTAATCCATCTGCAATTTCAATGTTCAGGCTGACACCGTTTTCTTTGGCAACGTGCTGGAAATTTCGTTTTATGTTACTGCAAAAATCCTTTAAATACATATCTTCAATTTGGAGATCCATCTTTCCAGACTCTACTTTGGAGAGATCAAGTACGTCGTTAATAAGCTCCAATAAGTCGTTGCCTGAAGAGTTAATTGATACAACTGATTCCACCTGATCTTCTGATAAACTGCCGTCCTTGTTATCACCAAGAAGTCTCGATAGAAGGAGGATACTATTTAAAGGAGTTCTCAGCTCATGGGACATATTGGCCAGGAATTCAGATTTGTATTTACTGCTCTGTTCCAGATCACGTGCTCTATCTTCAATAGTTTTTCTGGCAGCTTTCAGGTCCTCATTCTTCCTTTCTACATACTCTTTCTGTTCCTCTATTTCTTCATTGGTTTGACGTAGCTCTTCTTGTTGAGCCTGCAGTCTTGATTCAGAGTCTTTTAATGCAATTGCATTTTCTTCAAGCTCTTCATTGCTTTGACGAAGAGCCTCTTCACGTGCCTGAAGTTCTTCTGCTTGTTGCTGTGTCTGTTCCAGAAGGATCTCGGTGCTGTTTCTGGATATAACCGTATTCAAGGCAACTGCAATGCCCTCTGCAACCTGAGTCAGAAAAGTTAGATGGATATCCTGGAATTCGTTAAAAGAGCCTAGTTCAACAACACTGCTTACTGCGTTATTCAATATTAGCGGGAAGATCAGGATCTGTTTTGGTGTGGCTTCTACTATGCCTGAATTAATGTTGATAGAATTGTCAGGAAAGTCTGTTAAAAGAATATGTCTCTTTTCCAATGCCGCCTGACCTACCAGACCCTCACCGGGCATAAATTCATTCGGGGTATTCTTCTGCTGAACATAGGCAAAACTACCTATTGGTTTAAGACGCTTGTCATCACCAGACATATATAGTATCCCAACCTGTGCATTCAAATATTCAGCCAGATGCCCAATGATATTTCCACCCAATGCTTCAATGTCCTGTTCGCCTCGCATTTTTACATTCAGTTCCATCTGGCCAGTCTTGAGCCAGTTATGGGTATCATTTTTTTCTGTCGTCAGGCGTAAGTTAGAGATCATGTCATTAAAGCTGTCTGCTAGTTCTCCGATTTCACCTCTGGTCTTTATCTCAATATTGTGATCAAGTTCGCCTTCCGCAACACTTCTAACTGCCCTTGAAAGTGCTGTGATTGGTTTGGTTATACTTCTTGCTACAAAAAAGCATAATATAAACATTGCTATTGCAGAGCCGCCTGTCAAACCGGAATAGATGATAACAGAGATTGTTTTTTCAGAGGATAAATCTGTTGCTTCTTTAAGAATTTCCTGAAGTTGTGCATCTTCGACTTTTTTCAAATCGTTAATGCGTCCTGCTGTGATGGCAAAGACGTATTCAGGTTTCAGTCCAAAATTGCCACTCGTAAGATTTTCACTGATTTGCTTGCGTATATTCATGACAGCCTTAATATTTGGCTCACTCATTTTTGTGTGATACTCATTTCGTATTCTTTCTGTAATCTGGTATTCAAAAACTGAGAGTAATGCTTCCTGCCCTTTAGATACCCGCATCCAGTCATGCATTTCTGATTGAGTGACAGGTTTGTCTTCAGCAACAAGACCCGTTATAATTGCTCTCTCCTTGCCCGCCATCTCTTTGGCCATGATAAGGTTGATACAGGCCGTAAATGGAAATGAAAGTTCAGAGTCCTTGATAATAACACTCGCTTCTTGAAATGTCCCCAGAATGTCATCTATTATTTCATCATAGAGGTCATTGGCTTCATTGTTTTCGATCGACATTGAAGAGATCTTTTCTCTGATAGAGGGCAGTTTCCAGAGTTTTCTTGAGGACGCATTGGCTCGCCTGGCAAATTTATAGCCAAGCTTTGCCATATCCAATGTTTTTGTGTCCTTGTCCATGACTTTATAATACCTGTCTGTAAGCAGTCTCTGCTTCTTCATTGTCTCTTCCATGCTGCTTCCACTACTGGCAATGAATCCGGCAGATGCTCCACGTTCTCTCTGTAATTGGTGAACAACCTGACTGGAAACTATCATATAATCTGCGATACTCTTGATCTGTTCAGCCTGTTTTTTAGCATCAAATTCACGAAGCAATAGAATTGCCATGAACCCACCTACTATCAGGGCCGGGATCAATGCCAATACAATCAGCTGTTTTATCAGTCCTAATCCTGAAGATCGTTTAGATTCTTTCTGCTTTGTACGAAGATCAGAGTTTTTCATTTCAAATTCCTGTCGGGGTCAAGTGGAATAGATTTTTGATAATGGTTATTAGTGAAAACGGTAAAATAGTGATAGCTCTTTTCATAATTCAGCCTTTTAACTCTAATTTCCAAATATCTGAATTTTATGTCTATAGGGTTATCTTAATTTTCGGCCATTTTGGTGTTTTCTTGATATGGAAAATTGAATTGTAGTTTTCAATTAAATGCGGGCCATTTGAAGAGATTGTTTTGTTGGTATCCAGTCCATAAGTACATAAATCCTGGGAAATCGTAACCAGCTGAAGCCTGCAAACTAAACTTGATTGTTCGATCACCAAGTAGATTGCCCATTGAGCCTTCAAAAATTTCTGCCAGATTAAATGCTCTTTTGTATTTTATAACTTTCGCTTCGTTTAAACCTGTTATGTCCTTGGCGAGAGTGATTGCATCTTCAATATAGCCCAATTGGTCGACCAATCCATTTTCCAATGCCTGCACTCCTGTATATATTCTGCCATCTGACAACTTTCTAACATCTTCCAGTTCCATATCTCTACCAGCGGCAATAATATTTATAAACCTTGTATACATTTCATCTACAATGTCATACAAGACCTTCCTTTCAGCGTCAGACATTTTTTTAAGAGGTGAGCCAATACTCTTCATATCTCCTGATTTTATCGAATTATCCTGGATGCCGTATTTCTCAGCAAGATTAGCAATATTGATAAGAGGCATGATTACTCCAATACTTCCGGTAATTGTCGTCGGATGAGAAATTATTTTATCTGCAGCGGCTGAAATGTAATAGGCGCCGGATGCCGCAACGTCCTGCATGCAGACGATTACTTTCTTATTTGTTTGTTCTTTAAATTCCAGGACTTTTTTGTAGATAATATCGCTTGCTGTTATTCCTCCACCAGGACTGTTGATTTCCAATATCACAGCTTTTATCGCATTGTCGTCCCGTGCTTGCTTAAGTTGCTGTTTCACACTATCAACAATGCTTGGTGTTTCCTGGAAAAGTTTCTTTGATGATTGCCCGGTAATAACACCCTTCACTGGAATTAGAAGTATTTTGTCAGTACCGCTTCCTCCTATTACTGTTTCGGAAAGTTTCTTGGTGCTTTCATCTTCAACCTGTGTTGTTAGTGCGCCCTTTACTACGAAGAGTCCCATGAACGAAATGGATAACACAATACAGCAAAGAAAAAAGAATATTGCCAATGAAGTTGAAACCCAAAAACCTACTCTGCTTTTTTTCTTATTATCTTCCATAATACGATTTTATAACCGGGTAAATAATGTGTTAACGTGATACTAATATGTTTCTCTGTTTGTTGATTCCTATGTAGTCATTAATTCAGAATCCATGTATCCCCAGTCTCCATAGCTCTTTCTGGTATACGGCGGATACTCAATTCCAATGTAGTCAAGTGCCTTACCTACCATGAAATCTACCTGATCGTTTATAGTCTTTGGATGGTAGTAGTATCCTGGCATAGCAGGTAAGATACAGGTTTGCGCTTTTGACAACTTCAACATGTTTTCCAGATGTATTGGAGTTAATGGAGTCTCTCGCGGCATGACAACCAATTTCCTTCCCTCCTTTAGTGTAACACTTGCAGCACGTTGAATGAGATTTGACGCAATACCATTTGCTATTGAACAGAGTGTGTTCATACTGCACGGTGCTATAATCATAGCTTTGGTTTTTAATGTGCCGCTTGAGATGGATGCTGCAATATCTGATATGTGGTGATAGGTTATGCTGTGACTTTCCCTATCAATAAATTTACTGATATTGAACTCATTTATATCTAAGGAGAGATTTAATTCACTTTCTATAACTTGTATAGCGGCTTCTGACACAATTAAGTGAACAGTATATGATTTATCGCTCAGCGCTTGTAAGAGGCGCTGTCCGTAAACCACACCACTGGCTCCAGTAATGCCTACGATTATATTTTCCATTTTGATGACACCCAATTAGATTTTCAACTCGTAAAAACTGCTGTTACAATTCTTTATGTCTTTTATCGGGACATTATTACAAATTTTTACATGAATTTCTATTCAATTACTCGCTTTATTTATTTTTATAACCGTTGAGAGGGGAAATTTAGTTGGGAAGTATTGCATAACTCTTTGATTTGCAAGGGCTTGCAGTGTGGGAGTGTTATGTATAGGCATTTTGAATTACCAGGATATCATAAATGGCATGTGTATAAACAGCAATCCCTAAACCTCGAAAAATAAAGATTGCAGATAGAATGATCCCGGCAACCAGGCGGAACGAGAAGCTGTGTATTGAGAAACTATCGCCGGATGGACCTATGTAATGCATGATAGAAAAGATGGAAGCACATATTAGTATACTGCCAAGAGAGCCAATAGCGGGATTGATTTTTAACGCTTTAACTATAATAAAGTAAATGATGCTTAACAGCAGCATGCGAAAGAGTATTTCTTCGTATATGCCTGCTCCAAAAGAGATAATTATTCCTTTTATAAAACTTTGTACGTATGAGTTAGAAATATCAAATGGCAAATATCCATGTACAAAAAAGAGTACTACGTATCCCAGGGAAAAACCATAAACCGCACTTTCAAAAAGCATAGGAATAAAAATTCTACAGCTTAAACGGTTCTTTCTCTCTATATAAAATATTGAACAGAAGGAGATGATGATGATTAATGAATTGAATACCAGGGTTGCGCTGTCACCAAAGATCTCAAATGGTTTTTTTACAATAACGTCAGCACTGTTTTTTGTTTCAGCACCATAGAGTAGAATACCAATTTCATAAAAGACTAAAAGAGGCAAGATAAAGAGAAAGCTTTTCGGTAGATTTCTCGAACGTGTCAGATAATCATTCATGTGAAGTAAAAGATTACGAGCAACCCAACTGGCCAAAGGTAATAAGAGAAAAGATGCAGTTTGCCGTTATTGACTATTCTTATTAAGATGCGTAGAGAGATGTAACCGGAAATCGCGGCAACAACACTTCCAATTATGAGAAAAGAGATCTCTCCGCTTTGGAGAGTAATGGTGTCTTTTGCCATCATTGCCATAGCTCCCAGAATCGCAGGTATTACCAGTAGGAATGAGAATCTTGCAGCCGTCTCTCTGTCAACACCCCTGAATGTTGCCGTTGCGATTGTTGTGCCTGACCTTGATATGCCGGGGGTTATTGCAAGTCCCTGAACAGCACCAATTATCAAGGCGTCAAAAATCCCTAAACTCTTTTTATTGTTTTTGGTCTTTAAAAAATCAAATTTGGTAAACCATAGTACCGTACCGGTTACGATTAGCATATATCCAGCTATTCCAGGTCTGCTGAAAAGAGTTTCCAATGCATTTCTAA
>Ga0257118_1001225_pt1 | contig 16182 bp, 18 predicted proteins | sample SI112_150mmetaG_FD_190156 | JGI IMG/M metagenome (GOLD analysis project Ga0257118, IMG submission 190156) | Marine microbial communities from Saanich Inlet, British Columbia, Canada - SI112_150m | ecosystem: Environmental > Aquatic > Marine > Inlet | place: Canada: British Columbia | collected...
AACAAGCAAATCTTTGTCAAATGTTCCAGTTAATTTTGTACTCATTGAAATCAAAAAAATAATCAATTAATAATTAATAAAGATTCTCTGAAAAATAATCATCTCATTAGGCTCAAATGTACAGAAGACTTAAACTAATAATTCTACATTCAAAATTGAACATTTTGACAGATACAGAAGAAATTATCAAAGTGATAGAAACTCTATTTCAAGCAGGCATTACAAAAGATCTATCAGTGTTAAAGGATATTCATCTCAATGATCCAAAATTTTCAAGTTTTAGTGATTTACCTCCATACGATCTAAAAGATTATCAAACCACAATCGAACTTGAAGAATTACGATTCATAAGTATTTCAGATTACTCGTATGAAATTAAAAATCCAAAAATTAGTTTATTTGGAGATACCGCAGTAATTGCTTTGGAATTAATTCAAAAAGGAATGTTAGTGGATACTAAAGCATTCACTGGAGAACATATGGTGATTACAGGGCGTGCAACATTTGTTCTAGTAAAACAACCCACATGGAAAATTGTACATTTTCATTTATCAAAAATTTTTGCCTGAGTTTTATTTTTTAGTAGAATTTGATTTGTTTTGATTAGGTTTTTTTGATTTGTTTTGATTAGGTTTTTTTGATTTGTTTTGATTAGGTTTTTTTGATTTGTTTTTAGAATCTTCGTTGGCTAATTTTTTGTAGAGATTAAATGCTTGTTCGACAGTTGAATTTCCATGAACAATTGATCTGACTGCTTTAATCATAGCTACAGGATGTTCGGATTGCCAAACATTTCTACCAATATCAACTCCTACAGCTCCAGCCTTGATTGAATTATATGTTAATTGTAATGCATCACGTTCAGGAATTTTCTTTCCACCAGCAACAATGATTGGTACAGGGCATGATTGAACTACTTTTTCAAAATTCTCACAATAGTATGTTTTTACAATATGTGCACCTTGCTCAGCTGCCATTCTACAAGCCAATGAAAGATAACGGGAATCTTTACCTAATTCTTTTCCAACTGCAGTAACAGCTAAAACTGGAATGCCATATTTTTGTGCCTCGTTTACTAATTTTCCAAGATTAACAACAGTTTGATATTCATATTTTGAACCAACAAAAATAGACATTGCAAGTGCACTAGCATTTAGTCTAATTGCATCTTCAATAGATACAGTAATGTCTTCTTGAGATAAATCATCACCAATAATACTAGAACCGCCAGAAACTCTCAACACCATTGGGGTATCAGTAGTTGCAGAAACAGATGTTCGTTGAACACCTCGAGTTACCATCAATGAATCACAGTGTTTCAAAAGGGGGGCAATTACTTTTGCAGGATTCTCTAATTTCTCAGTAGGTCCAAGAAAGTATCCATGATCTACTGCTAACATTAATGCACGATTATTATGTGGTTTAATGATACTAGATAATCTATTTTTTAATCCCCAGTCCATGTGTCTTCGATTTTGAAAGAATAGAAATACCTTTCTTAAGCCTTTCTCATTTTGTTATAATTATTTTCATAGCATTATCACCACTACGTGCATGATCAAATGCTTTTTGAGTATCATCAATTGTATATGTGTGAGTAACTAATTGTTTGACATCGATTTGAGATGATTCAATTAGAGACAATGCTTCAGCAGTGTCTTTGTCTGAAGCAGCATAACTTGTTACAAGTGTTATTTCTTTAGAATAAATTTTACTCATATCCAAATCAAGTTTTGCAGCTTTTGAAGGAACACCAAACATCATGACTGCTCCACCCTTTCTAACTACATCTATTGCATCCTCAAGAGCTTTTAGACTACTAGTAGCAACAATTGCCACATCAACACCTAATCCATTTGTCTGTTCCAAAATTTTTTGTGTCCTATTTTCATCCATTGAATTTATGGATTCAGTAATATCAAATTTTTTTGCAAAATCTAATCTAAAACTATTCACATCAAAACAAAAGATTTTTGAGAATTTTTGTGCCTGAGCTAACATCACATGCATCATTCCAGTAGGACCCACACCAAATATTGCAGCAGAGTCACCTTTTTGATGATGAAATTTTGACCAAGAGCGCACACAACATGCCAAGGGTTCAATCATCGCAGCTTCCTCAAAACTTAGAGTGTCAGAAATTTTTAAAACACCACCATGAGATACATTCCATGCAGGTACAACATATTCTTCAGATAATCCACAAGGAGATAGATTAGTTTCAGAGTATTTTACACACATTGTTTCATTTCCGTGATTACACAAATGGCAATCATAGCAAGGAACATGATGATGTGTAAAGACCCTATCACCTTTTTTAAATTCAGTCACAGCAGAGCCAACATCTAAAATAATTCCTGCAGGTTCATGACCTAAACGCATGGATGGTTGTCCATATTGTCCAAAAACTTTTTCCAGATCCGAACCACAAATTCCACAAGCATGCATTTGTACTAAAATTTCACCAGAACTCAATGATGGTTTTTCTACATCATTAACTGAGATGACAGATGGTTCTTTAACTGATGCAGTTTTCATGGTAAAACATTATTGAATTGAGTATAAGTAGATTAAAAGAATTAAACACCAAGAATTTTCTTTAACATTACTCTATAATCGACTTCAGTTTTTTCACTTCCAGCTGCAGGTAATGCAAAAACAAGCGTATCTTTTTCAGCTCGAAGAGTAGTCAATTCATCGTTTATTGGTTCAGAGATATCATCACTAACAAGAACTAGTCCAACATCAGAATCATCAGTTAATTTTTTAATTTCACTTAGAGCATTTTCAGGGGTTTCAGATATAACACCAGGAACTCCGGCTAATTGAAAACTAGTTACAAATGATTTGCTGCCAACAGTGTAGATTTTCACAGCTAGAGTTTCTTAGTATTCTAATTTAACCCTTTTTGGAAGCAATTAGATCAGGAAAGATTGATTTAGTCTAAAAAATCAGTGATTTTATGGCAGATATTGATACTCAAAAAGACGTGTATCTATTTTTACATGGAAAAATGGATCTTAGAGAAAAAGCAATGAATGCATTATCCACAAAAGGGTTTTTGGCTGAAAAAATCACCATGGCTTTACCAAATAAAGTTGGAAACGTTGGAGACTACATGGCAATGTTATGGATGCCTCCAAATCCAGATCAAATAAAGATTCAACTAATCACCAAAGTTGAAGAAGTGGAACCAGAAGGAATGGTGGGTCTATGGAAAGGAGTTTCAAAAGATGATATCGATACTATACCATTATAGTAAAGTTAACTGAATCCAGCACCAAAATCATTACCTTTATCTAAAATATCACCAGAATCAGAATTTTTTAATTTTCTATACAAGAGTGTTTCATAAACTATTTTCATTGCTTGTTCATCATCAATATTACAATCTTCTTTAATTTGATTTTTGTATTTTTCAAGTTTTTCTTCATCAGTTTCATCAACAGAAAGATCATCATGTATCATTATATTTGCAATTTTTTCAATTTCAGAATTTTGTTGGTCTTCATCCATACATATCAAAATCATTTCTAGTTATTAATAGATTCGAATAATTACCACTATAAATCAGAAATCAAACCAGAAACAAAATCAGAAAACTCATCATCAGAAAAAATTATTTTTTCAATTTTATTTTCTCTCCTAGCCAATTCTACAGATTCAAGATGATAACATAGAGGCTTATCATTTAATTTTCCAAAATAAAAACCAGGACAGGAACAATAATGTGCTATTGGATCAACCCAGTGCTCCTCACCTTTTCCAACAACTGTCCAAATTTCTCTTTGACTTGGTTCAAAAACATGTAATTTTACACGCTTTTCAGAAACAAGTATTTCAACTCTATCTGAATCTTTATTCACAAGGATTTAATCAGAATACTCATAGTATAACTTTGATGCTTCAAACAAGAATAGTTCCATCAAAACCAGCATTAATTCTAAAAGGTGAAAAAAAGAATTTAGTAGTTACAGATATTCACATAGGATTTGAAAACAGTATGACATCAAATGAAATTTTTATTGGGAAAAATTCTTCCATTAATGAAACTATTCAAGAATTATTAGAAATAATTGATAATGAAAAACCAGATTCTGTGATATTACTAGGCGATATTAAATCAAGTATCAAAAGCATATCAAGAAATGAGTGGGATGAAGTACCATTATTTTTTAAAAAAATAAAAGAAAAATGCAACATCATATTAATTCCCGGAAATCATGATGCAAATATTCAGAAATTAGTTCCAGAAGGAATTACAATGATTAGTTCTGCAGGAATGGTCGAGGATAATGTATTATTTACACATGGACATACAATGCCATCAGAGAATTTCTCACATATTGAAAAAATCATAATGGGTCATGTACATCCAGTATTTTTTCAAGAAAATTCAGTATTAAATGGGCAAAGAGTATGGGTATCATTAAAAATAGAAAAAGAAAAAATATTTCCATCAGCATCAGGAGAATTAGAAATAATAATTGTTCCATCGTTTAACAAATATTTTTATGCTACACAAAAAAAATATTATAAAAAATCAATATCCCCAATAATTGATAGATTAAATGAAATTACATCAGCAAAAATTGTGTCACTTGATGGCAGTATAATTGGAAATGAATTAAATATTAAACAAGTTTTATGATTGTTGAAAATAATTTAATTAATTATAATCATCATATGGTTCGATAGGATTCTTTGTTGTCTCATTATCTTTAAGCCACTCCAAAGTTTTCACAAACGAATCTGCAAGTTCCAAGGTAGTTAATACAGGAATTCCCAACTCTAATGACTTTCTTCGGATTTGATATTCATCATCTAACATTCCAACATATTTTTCCAATGTGGATGTACTAGGAATATTTATGATAAAATCAATTTCTCGACCATACAAAAGATCAGCAATATTTGGTTTTCTTTCAGGTTCTGAAATTTTGTGAACAATCTCTATTTGACCAATTTTTTCTTCAAAAAATTCTGCAGTATGTTCAGTAGCTAAAATTTTGAATCCAAGTTCTTTGAGCAGTGCAATAGATGAAACAAGTTTAGATTTATTTTCAGCACCACCCACAGTTACAAGTGCAGTTCCAGAACTAGGTAGGTTATATCCAACAGAAGTCAAACCTTTGGATAATGCATCATAAAAGCTATCACCAAAGCAGGCAGCCTCACCTGTAGATTGCATTTCAACACCCAACATAATATCAGCCCCCTGTAATTGCATAAAGGAGAATTGGGGTACTTTGATTCCATAATTGTGAATCTTTTTCCATTTATTTTCAGGAATTTTAGGTAAGGGTTTATCCAAAATTGCCTTGGATGCAAGAGATATCAAATTTGTTTTAACTAATTTTGAAACAAAAGGCATGGAACGTGAAGCACGTATGTTTAATTCAATTACATAGACATGATCATCATGAACCAAAAATTGGAGATTAAAGGGACCCTTTACATTAAATGTTAATGCAATCTTTTTTGAATATTCATTAATTGTTTCAATTGTTTTATTACTTAGACGCCACGGTGGAATACACATCATTGCATCACCAGAATGAACACCAGCACTATCAATATGTTCAACTATTGCACCAATTACAACTTCTTTTCCATTACTAATTCCATCAACATCTACTTCAAGTGAATTTAACATGAATTTTGATATCACAACAGGGTGATCAGGTGAAACATCTGCTGCTTCTTGCACATATTTTTTCAGTTCTTCTTGAGACCAAACAACTTTCATGGCAGCACCTGACAAAACATACGAAGGTCTAACTATTACAGGGAATTCTACTTCTTGTGCAAAAGTTTTTGCTTCATTGAGATTTGAAAATGCTTGCCAACGTGGTTGTTGTATGTGAAGTTTATCAAGTTCTGCACTAAACTTTGAACGATCTTCTGCTCTATCAACATCATGTGCACTAGTTCCCAGAATATTTACACCATGTTGTGCAAGTTTTGGAGTTAAGTTATTTGCAGTTTGTCCACCAACGCATGTTACGATACCTTTTGGATGTTCAAATTCAGTAATATCTAAAAGTCGTTCTTGAGTTAGTTCTTCAAAATATAATCGAGTACAAATATCATAATCAGTAGATACAGTTTCAGGATTACAGTTTACCACAGTTACACTTTTTTCACCATTTTCTTGTAACCCCCAAACCATGTTTACAGTGCCCCAATCAAATTCAACACTACTTCCAATTCGATATGGACCTGCACCAACTACAACAATTCCATGTTCATCTGAGGGAATTTCAACATCATTGGAATTTCCACCATATGTCAGATATAGATAATTAGTAACTGCAGGCCATTCAGCTGCCAGGGTATCAATTTGTTTTATAGATGGAATTACGCCTAATTTTTTACGTAAATCACGAATTTCATCCTGAGATTTGCCTTTTGAACGAGCAATTTGTTTATCAGAAAAACCCATCTTTTTTGCTTCTCGCATGATTGGCTCATCAAGTTCAGAGGTAGCAAGTTTTGATTCAAGATTTACAATGTTTTGGATTTTTTCAATAAACCAAGGATCAACTGTAGAAAGTTTATAGATTCTCTCAACTGAAATTCCCATCTTTAATGCAATTGCAACATTGTACAAAATTTGATCATCATGATGAGAAATAGCATATTCAATTTCTTCTTCAGTGTATTTTTTTCCATTTGAACGATTCAAAACTAATCCATCATTTCCAATATCTAACATTCTAATTGATTTTTGAAAAGATTCCTCAAAAGTTCTACCAATTGCCATTACTTCTCCCACAGATTTCATTGTAGGTCCAAGATTTCGATTTACAGATTCAAATTTTGCAAAATCCCATCGAGGATGTTTACAAACAATATAATCAAGAGAGGGTTCAAAACATGCAGTAGTACTTTTTGTAATTCTATTTACTAGTTCAGACAAGTTGTAACCCAGTCCAATTTTTGCAGACATGTATGCTAAAGGATAACCAGTTGCTTTACTTGCAAGTGCAGAAGAACGTGATAGTCGAGGATTTATTTCAATTGCAACGTATTTATCAGAATCAGGAGATAGCGCATATTGAATATTACATTCACCGACTATCCCCACATGTTTTGTTGCACGCAATGCTGCAGAACGTAACATGTGATATTCATGATTATCAATTGTTTGTGATGGTGCAACTACAATGTTATCACCAGTATGAACTTTCATAGAAAGAACATTTTCCATATTACAGACAATGATATTATTTCCATCATAATCTTGCATTACTTCATATTCAATTTGTTTCCAATGTCCAATGTATTCTTCAATTAAGACCTGACCTACAATACTTGCCTTGAGTCCACGCTCTACAATCTCATGAAGTTCAATTTCATTATAGGCAACGCCACCACCTCGGCCACCTAGAGTATATGCCACTCGAATAATTACAGGATAAACTAATTCTTCTGCAGCCTTTTTTGCATCATCAAAGTTTGTCACAGTTTTACTCTTTAGAACAGGAACACCACATTCTTTCATAGAATCCTTGAAAAGTTGACGATCCTCAGTTCTTTTAATTCCATTAATCTGAGTTCCAAGAACATTTACACCATATTTTTGAAGGATATTTGCTTCCTCTAGTTTGACACCACAATTAAGAGCCGTTTGTCCCCCATATGCCAACATGATTCCATCAGGTCTTTCTTTTTCAATAATTGATTCTACATATTCAGGAGTTACAGGGAGAAGGTACACTTGATCAGCAAATCTAGTATCAGTTTGGATTGTTGCAATGTTTGGATTAATTAAAACACTTTTCAATCCATCCTCATGTATTGCTTTAAGACATTGACTTCCAGAATAATCAAATTCACCAGCTTCTCCAATTTTAATTGCTCCACTTCCAAGGACAAGAATTTTCTTTAGTGATTCATTTTTAGGCATTTATTTTTTCTCCATTAGTTGTTTCAATTCCTCAAAGATGAATTTACAATCATAAGGACCGGGAGCAGCTTCTGGATGAAACTGTACTGCAAAACAATTTTGTTTTTTGTGTTTTATTCCTTCTACTGTTTTATCATCTGCATTTGTAAACCATAATTTAAAATCAGAATTATCTAAAGACTCAGGTTTAATTCCGTAACCATGATTCTGACTAGTAACATAAACTTGATTATTTTCTAAATTTACACAAGGCTTGTTTTGTCCACGATGCCCATACTTTAGTTTGTAAGTTTCAGTATTGCCGGCAATTCCAATAATTTGTGCACCCAAACAAATTCCAAGTGTAGGGATATTATTTTCAATTAATTTTTTTGCAGTTTCAATTGTATCGGGACATTTTTGTGGATCACCAGGACCGCTACTCAATACAACACCTTTTGGATTGTATGACATTATTTTTTCATATGTAGTATTCCATGGAAGTAAAATTGCATTATAACCTAGTTCGCGAATATTTCGAAGTATTGCATTTTTTGCACCAGTGTCAATTACAACAACGGATTCACCATCATTGCCATAGATCTTTTCTTCACGAGTAGAAACTTCATCCATAAATTGTTCAGAATTATAATGTGTTGTAGATGCTAATTCCTTTTTGATGGACTCAACATCAATTTCAGAATCAGATACCACAAGAGCTGCCATCATAACTCCTCCACTTCGAAGTTTCTTAGTTACCTCCCTAGTATCAATTCCAGAAATTCCACACACTTTTTCATTGTATAGCCATTCATCAAGAGTCATTGAAAGATTCCAATGACTCGCAGTTAAGGATAATTCATGTACTACCAATCCTCGAATTTGCATTTTATCAGATTCAAAAAACTTTGAAATCCCATCAGAATCTTTGATTGAAGGATCAGGAACGCCATAGTTTCCAACAAGTGGATATGTCAAAGTAAGAATCTGGCCATTATAGGATGGATCAGTTAGTGCCTCAGTGTATCCAACCATTCCAGTATTAAAGACAATTTCACCAAAAACAGTTGAAGAATAACCAAAACCTTGACCATCAAGAACAGTACCATCATCAAAAATCAGCTTTCCAAACTTTTTTGCGTGATTTGATTTCTTTGTAGTAATTGTGACCCTCGTAAAGTCCGAGTTATTGTGAATTTAAGTTTTGTCGTAGTTAAGAGATGAGAATAGTTGATCGCTAAATGATTTTAACAATCAGAGTGCTTTGAACTCTTCACTCCATTTATGATATGCTCGAATCATTTCAGTTGAAACACTAGGTTTTCTTCTTGCCATAATATCTTTGAAATCACTTGATGTGAGTTCTCTTGGTTGAACAGCTTCCTCGCCATCTACAGGTTCATGGTAATCAGGTGAATCAAAAATTTCATGAACGGTTTTGATCTGTGCAGCTTGACAAACATCTTTGATATCACTTGCACTATACCCATCAAAGAGTTTTGCAAGATCAGCGTCATTAACTCTATAATCTTTTCTTAGAGGAGCAGTATATTGATTAAATAAATTCTCTCTTGCTTCTTGTGTTGGAAGTGAGACATAGATTCTCTTTTGGAATCTTCTCAAAAATGGCCAATCAAGACTCCATGGTTTGTTTGTTGCACCAATTACATATAACATCAAATCTTTTCCTTTACCATTAACACCATCCATCTCAGTTAGGAATTGGTTTTTGGTTCTTACCTCTCCGCCTACTTCACTATTTCTAGAACCCAACAAGGAATCAACTTCATCTACAAACAAAATTACAGGTTTTCCTTCTTTTTCAGCATATTGTCTTGCCATAGCAAATAATTTTGAAACATTCTTTTCTGCCTCACCTAACCATTTACTCATCATAGATGATGCATCTACATTAATGAAATATCCATCCATCTCATTTGCAGTAGCTGCTGCAAGCATTGTCTTTCCAGTTCCAGGTGGACCATAAAGTAACATTCCTTTTGGCCATCCCAATGGGAATAAATCTGGTCTTTTAGTAGGATAAATGATGGATTCACGTAATGCACTTTTTGCGTCATCCAAGCCAATTACTTGATCCCAAGTAACATCAGGTTTTTCTTTCATAACTAATTCTTCAAAATCATTTTCATTTTCTTGTCTCTGAACAGATTTCTTTTGATCTTCATCAGATGCCTTAGGGTCTACTGCAGGCTCAACACCATGAGCCTGTTGTAATGCATTTATTCGATTATGATAGGAGTTACATCGGTCTTTGTAAATTTGATTTAGTTTACTGTTTGGATAAAGTTGTAATAATTTTACTAGAGCATCAATTGCATGCTGATAGTGAGTAATTGCCATTCCACGGGCACCCTGGGAGTCAAATTTGATTGCTTCAGAAGCATATTTGCTTGCTGTGTTTTCTAATTCTTGTGGTGCTAAACTCATCTTAATTACCTACGCATCATCTACTTGAGAATTTTGTTGGTATTCTACGGTGTTAATCTCTGTAACAAAATTGGTTAAATTAATTGCACTTGTTTCATGCTTGCAATAATCAGGCCCATCATGATAATTATTTTTAAAATCAGATTTTTCAGAAATATGAGTATGCATGTCTTTTACCTTGTTAATAGAATCCTCAGCTGAAATAATTAGTTCAGATATTTCATCATCTAAATCATTCACAGAATTTCCAGTTTCAGAGATTATAGATACAAAATACTTTAGAATAGATTTCATTTCTTTTTTATCATCATACTTCTGTAACATAAAATCAGCAATTCCAACGATTTTATCTAAATCTTGAAGTTCTTCAACTGAGAGCTTTTCAATTTTTTTAATATCAGAATTATTTACATCAGATAATTTATTATCAATTTTTGATGAAATTGCTTTAATTCTATCAACATCCTTTGAAAAATCTCGTTTAGAGTTTAATAATTTCAAGTATTGCATAATTTGAAAAAATCAAGATTAGGATACTGCTTACTTAATTTAGAGTCCACCATCAATTTTACTTTATCAAGTAAAGTTGCAGATTCCCTATTAGATTCAATGAAATCAAATCTAGCAGTAGTTAGGGCTGCAGAATCCAATACAATACTTCCTAAATGTACAGATAATTCAGATAGTTTTTGACTACAATTTGGTAAAATATCAAATAATTGTGCACTAATTGTACGAATTAATGGAATTGTGGAAGGTAAAACTTTAGGAATGCTAGTAACACCAGAAATATTGTAAGTTATTTTTTTGATTTGTAATAAAATATCTAAAGAAAAAAGCATAGTTTTTTCTAATTTAATTGCATTATGATGAGATTCATCATTTTCATCAAAATCGTTCTTTAAATTATTATTTGATTTTTTTAAATTATTTCTTTTAATTTCAAGAATGTCAATTATTCCATCCAATAAATTCAAAGAATATTGTAATCTAGGTACTAAAGTGACAGAATAAGAAATATTTTCATGCTCTAAGGAATCAATACTACAATTTACTAACATGTTACTCTTTGTCTAGATTTTGTATTTCAGGGCGATGTAACAATTAATTCAGTAACCACAGTTACACATACCTGCAGATACAATTTTGATTTTTTTTGAGTACTTGTGTAAAGGAATTTAGCTCTCAATTTTACCTAATAACAAATCAAGTAAATTCATGGTCAATGAGCACGCATTAACAGTAAGTTTAGAAGAATTTGGTCTAAGTAAATACGAATCACAAGCTTATGTGACACTAATTGCCAAAGGAACATTGGCTGCAAGTGAATTAGCATATTATTCAGAAATTCCACGAACAAAAATTTATCCTACATTGTTAAAATTAGAAAATAAAAAACTAGCAATTATTTCAAAAAGTAAACCAATAATGTGTACACCAATTGCACCAGAAGATGCATTTGATGGGATTATTCATGAACAAATCAATAAAGTAAATGCAATGAATTCACTTGTCTCAAACTTGAAAAAGGCAAGTGAGGAAAGTAGAAAATCAAGAGGGTCTGAGGAAAAAAGATATTTTCACATTAGTGCCAATAGTGTTTTAGAGCAACTTCAAACTATGATTGAGGGATCAAAATCATCAATTAAAATTATGACAGACCAATGGGGTTTTGGATTACTAGCTGAATGTAAAGAACAGATACTTTCAGTGTTACGTAGGGATATAGATATCAAAGTACTAACACCTCCAGGACAAATTTGTTCAGAGGCATACAGGAAAATTCCAGATGGAGTTGAGATTAAAGCATCAGAAATTACACAGAATTGTTTTATTTTTGATGAAACTGAAGTGTTAATGATTAATAGCAACAATGGAAAAGGAGCTATTCTTTCATCAACGGAAATTCTTGGAATAAATCAAGAAAAAATATTTTCAAACATATGGAAGAGTGCAATCAAAACAAAATCTCTAGCAGATATGACAAAATCAGAAGCCCAAGAGATTTACAAAATAATTAAAATAATTAATGAAACAGGCTTGTCATTTATTCTAAATTCTACAATGATTTCAAAAAAACCAGAGCAAGACATGTTCAAACTCTTAGAAAAAAATGGAGTGTCTTTAAAATCAAAATCTCTAGATGACATCATCGAGATAATGGATGCAGTATTACAAATCACATGTTCAGGACATGTAAATTTTGAAGCAAATTCCAAAAACATTACAGTAGAATCAAAATTAAACAGTGGCCACTCATTACCATGGGCATCAGTTTTAGAGGGCTGTCTTCAAAAACAAGGATACAAAACACGAACAATATATCAAAACAACTCCCATAAAGGAGAAAAAGTACTCATCAAAATAACTAAAAATTAAAATCAGATAAAACTAGACAAATTTTCTTGATTGAAGATAAAATTAAGGCATTAGGAATAGAATTACCAGAACCTCCAACTCCAGCAGGATCATATATTCCAGCAGTAAAAACAGGCAATCTGTTGTTTATCTCAGGTCAAATTCCAATGGAAAATGGTAAAGTGTTGTTTACAGGAAAAGTGTCTGATGAAAATATAGAAACTGCTCAAAAATCTGCAAGAATGTGTGCAATAAACATTCTAGCTCAAATCAAAAGGGAGACAGGAGACTTTGAAAAAGTTTCAAGAATTGTAAAGTTATCAGGGTTTGTTAATTCTACATCAGAGTTTACACAACATCCCAAAGTTATCAATGCTGCATCAGATTTGTTTTTTGAAATATTTGGCAATAAAGGAAAACATGCAAGAATTGCCATGGGTGCAGGTAGTTTACCACTTAACTCAATGACTGAAATTGATGCAATTGTAGAAGTATCAGAATAATTTGGAGATATAAGAAATGGTATTAAGAAATTATATTTTTAAAAATTTATGGCTTCAAGTTATAATTTCTTTAATCATAGGATTAGCAGTAGGATTGGTTTTAGGAGATGATGTTGGAGTCGGCATAGAAGATCAAAATCTTGATTTTGTTACATCCTATCTTAAAATCCCAGCCAACATATTTTTGAGTTTGATTTACATGATTATAGTTCCATTAATTTTTACTTCAATTGTTGTAGCAGTTAATAATTTAGGAACTACAGAAAAACTAAAAACTTTAGGATTGGGAGTTTCTGTTTATTTTGTAATTACTACAACAATTGCAATTCTTGTTGCAGTATTACTTGCATCAATTATAGCTCCAGGAAGTCTAATTGATATTACTTCAATGCAAGAATCATATGATCTTTCTGATAAGGAAATGGAAATCAATGAAGGCTTTTCTTTAGATGATATTCCAAATGCAGTGTCAAGTATTATTCCAAGAAATCCCATAACTTCATACCTTGAAGGACAAATGTTTAGCATTTTGATATTTGCTTTAATTATAGGGTTGTCAATGGCTGCACTTCCAAAAGAATCAACTAAACCACTTTTAGACATACTTGAATCACTTCAAAAAATTACATTACACATTCTATTATTTTCAATGAAAATTGTGCCGTTTGCAGTTTTTGGCTTGATTGTGGGAATGGTCTCCAAAGTAGGCATAGAATCCATGGCAGGTTTAGGAGTTTACATGGGAACAGTTGTTCTGGGACTTGGAATTATGCTGATAGTTTACGTTTTAATCTTAAAGATAGTAGCAAAAAGATCAATATTTTCTACATTTTCAAAATTCCGTAATCCGCAAACTGTGTCTTTTTCAACAGCCAGTTCAATGGCAACAATGCCAGTGACATTAAAAACTGCAGAAGAGGACCTAAAGATAGATCCCAAAATATCAAAATTTGTAATTCCATTTGGAACTACTGTGAATATGGATGGAACTGCATTGTATCAAGTTATAGCTGTCTTCTTTTTGGCACAGCTCTTTTCAATTGAATTAAGTATATTAGCAATATTTGTAATCATCATAACATCTCTTTTAGCATCTATTGGAACACCAGCAGTTCCAGGTGCTGGAACAATTGTGTTATCTACAATACTGATTACAGTAGGTATTCCTCCAGTTGGGATTTTGTTATTACTTTCTGTTGATAGAATTTTGGATATGATTAGAACTATGGTCAATGTCACAGGTGATCTTACAGCTTGTTGTGTGTTTGATAAACTAACAGGAAATTCAAAAAAATAAAAAATCAATATACATTTGGATAAATCCTTTTAATCAAATTCAAAAAATCTGAATTCATGAATACAGATGCAATTCTAAAAGGAAATGTATTACACGATATTACCCACTGGGGGTTAAGAGCATCAATTGGGGCTATCTTTATTGTGCATAGTTTAAAGAAATTTGATCCCAGCTGGCAAGAATGGTTAATCAGTATTGGAATACCACCAGAGATGCAACTACCAATAGCATTAGCAGAACTCATTGGAGGAATTCTATTAGTGGTAGGAGTACTGACCAGAATTACTGGAGCTGTTTTTGCAGTAATTCTACTTGGAGCAATATTTCATATCCGATGGGATAATGGATTTTTTGTATCTAAAGGTGGATGGGAATGGGATTTGGTAATGTTAACAGTAGTTCTTGCAATTATTGCAGCAGGGCCAGGAAGAATATCAATATCACATCTAGTTAGAAAAATTCCTAGATTCTTACAGTAATCACTTTATTTTTTTATTTAACTCTGTAATGAATTTTTTTATTTTGGCTTTTGGAACAACTGCACCACATGCTTTATCATGACCACCACCAGAACCACCAAGACTAGTTGCCAAAGGATTCACAATTCTTCCCAGATGAACTTTACAATTAGCTGAACCTCTAACTGAAACTGCATAAATCCCATGATCAACTCTTTCTTTGTATGCAACACCCACATCTTTTCCAGATAAACCCATTACAAAATTAACAGCCCCACTAGCACCAGAATCCAAAATTTCCATATGACCTAGATTAGACATGGTTTTCAAACCTTTTTTCACTTTGGCAATAATTTGAGATAATTTCTCTACTTGAATTTGTGCAAATTCAAAAGTATTGGGAATATCATGAGGGAATTTTGATTCAGATAATTCTTCTACTAAATACAATAAATAATCAGGTTCTCTTTGACGTCCAACTATGTTGTACGTGAGAACTGTGGCACTAATTAATGCAAATTGTCTATCATACATTTGAAGTAATTTTGAACCAATTGGCCTATCTTCCATATAATCAGTAATTGCAGCACAGGTTGCAACAAATGAAGCATGATCATTTAATTTTGATTTATACGCATTGTAAACTTGAACTGTTGTACATTCATTAACATCATGAATAACTTTGACTTTGATTTTTTGTAATGCCTTTACAACATTAGGATCAATATCATGATGATCAATGTATGTAACTGAAACTTTATTTTTTCTTAGAGTAGTTAAAATATCAATAAATTCATCTTGAGTTTTTTTACTTAATCCCAAATCACAAATAAATAATGATTTTAGTTTTTCATCAGTTACTACTTGCTGTAATGCTTCCATTTGTCCAGGATAATCAACCAATATTGCGTCACCGCCAAATGCTTGACGAATTAATGCAGCAGAACTAATACCATCATTGTCTTCTTTGTGAGAAATACAAATTACTTTAGTACGTAAAGATTTAGTTGTTTTTTTAGGTGCTGTCTTTTTAGTTGTTTTTTTAGGTGCTGTCTTTTTAGTTGTTTTTTTAGGTGCTGTCTTTTTAGTTGTTTTTTTAGGTGCTGTCTTTTTAGTTGTTTTTTTAGTTTTAGTGACAACCATAATGATTTGAAAAATTATGAACCTTATTTAAATTAAGAATGGAAATTATTTTTCCTTTGAATGATGTTTGATACTTTGATTTAC
>Ga0257118_1001226_pt1 | contig 16166 bp, 14 predicted proteins | sample SI112_150mmetaG_FD_190156 | JGI IMG/M metagenome (GOLD analysis project Ga0257118, IMG submission 190156) | Marine microbial communities from Saanich Inlet, British Columbia, Canada - SI112_150m | ecosystem: Environmental > Aquatic > Marine > Inlet | place: Canada: British Columbia | collected...
CAAACCTCTTTACCAACCACTTCTTCTGGACTGAAGTGTTCAGTAATGCCTGAAAGCACTGTCATGGTATCAAAACCTCTGTCCAGGGTGAGCTTCAACAAGCAATCTACTTTGGGGACAGCCTCTGCAGCCTTATGCATTGCAACATGGATATCCAAGGGAGCAAATTGATCAAAAGTGATGTGATCTAACATGGGCTCAAGGTATTCAGGGTGGTGAGGACAGGCTAAGGTTTGACCAGCTTTGCTCGCTGAATATCCATGGCTTCATCCTCAATTTTATCAAAAAGCAAGGCCGCTTGACCGAGGGGGGTGCCGACTTTGATTAAATGGCCTTCGTCACCAAGGTCAGACCATTGCAAAGCAGCAGTCATCCCCAGCATCACTCTGAGCTTGTCAGAGACCTGAGGCATGAAGGGATCCATCAACACAGTGAGGGCTGCAGCAATTTGTGTGGCCACACCTAGGATGGCTTGAGCCCTAGCTAAATCTGTCTTCATCACCTTCCAGGGTGCTTGATCTGCCAAGTATTTATTGCCCGCACGGGCTAAGTTCATCGCCTCAGCGAGGGCATCACGGAATTTGAACTGCTCCAAATATTTCTCAATGGCATCTGCTTGTTTCACAATATTTTTCAAGGCCTCTATGTCAGCAGGCTCCTGGCCAATCACTGGCACCTTGCCATCACAGAATTTGTGATTGAGCACCATGATGCGATTCACCAAGTTGCCGTAAATCGCGACCAACTCCGAGTTGTTCCGTTGCTGAAAATCTGCCCATGTGAAGTCATTGTCCTTGTTCTCTGGCATCGTGGCACACAAGGCATAGCGCAGCACATCTGCTTTGCCTGGAAAATCTTCCAAGTACTCATGCAGCCAAACGGCCCAATCTCTTGAGGTCGACAGCTTGTCACCTTCTAGATTAAGGAACTCATTGGCAGGCACTTGATCTGCAAGGATGTATTCCCCATGCTGCATCAAAATGGCTGGGAAAATGATACAATGAAACACAATATTGTCCTTGCCAATGAAGTGAATCAATCGGGTGTCATCTGCCTTCCACCACTTTTCCCAATCCTTGCCAAACAGCTCCTGGGTGGCGGTGATGTAACCCAAGGGCGCGTCAAACCAGACATACAGCACCTTGCCCTCAGCACCTTCAACCGGCACAGGCACGCCCCAGTCTAAATCTCTGGTCATGCTGCGTGGCTGCAGGCCATCCCCGGAATCCAGCCATGACTTGCACTGGCCATAAACGTTGGCCTTCCACTCAGGGTGGGACTCAATGTATGCCCGAAGGTCAGGGGCCAATTTGTCCAATGGTAAAAACCAATTGGTTGTCTTTCTTCGCTCCAAGGTGGCACCAGATAAGGTCGATGCCGGGTTGATCAAATCCGTGGGGTTTAAGGTGGCACCGCATGACTCACATTGATCACCATAGGCCTCAGGGTAACTGCATCGGGGACACGTTCCCTTGATGTAGCGATCCGCCAAAAACTGCTTCGCCTCCGGGTCGTAGTACTGATCGGTTTCACGGGTATCAAAAACCCCTTTGTCATAAAGCTCCTTGAAAAAGCTTGAAGCCACTTCCTTGTGCTTGTCTCCAGAGGTTCTTGAATAAACATCAAAGTCAACCCCAAAATCCTTCAAGGCGTCACGCATCATCACATGGTAGCGATCCACAATGTCCTTAGGTGATACACCTTCCTTGCGAGCGCGCATGGTGATGGCCATGCCGTGCTCATCAGATCCGCAGATGAAGGCCACATCCTCACCACGAAGACGCAAAAAGCGGACATAGATGTCTGACGGCAGGTAACACCCTGCCAAATGTCCAATGTGAATGGGACCATTGGCATAGGGAAGTGCTGCCGTGACGGTGGTGCGATTGAATTGACTCATGGGTTCACAAAAGTACGAAGCAGCCTTACCTTGGCAGAACCTAATTTCACATGGACTCACTCATTCATCCCCCCTCCCTTGTTGCCGGCGACCATATCGCCCTGATCAGCCCGTCCAGGTACACCGATTCAACGATGATTGAACAGGCCAAGCAATGGGCTGAAAGCCATGGATTTGTTGGGGTTGAGGCAGGTAACCTTGGTGAACAATCAAACCAATTTGGTGGCAGCTCTAGTCAGCGAGCAGCAGACGTAAATACCGCTATCGGACAACCCCTCATCAAGGCCATATGGGCTATTCGAGGAGGATATGGGGCAGTTAATATGGTTGACTTGGTTGACTGGGAGGCCCTGAAAGCATCGCCCAAGTGGTTGATTGGCTTCAGTGACTTCACACATTTGATTGGTAAAGCTCACGTAAATGGCCTGGCAGCACTTCACGCTTGGATGCCTATTCAACTGCCACAGCTTGACACATCGAGCAAAAACTCCCTTGCGCTGGCCTTGCAGGGCAAAGCCCTAGGGCTTTGCGCTAAGCCCCATGACCTGAATCGACATGGCCAATCCACTGGCCTATTGATCGGAGGCAACCTCAGTGTCCTGTATAGCATGATTGGCTCAGACAGCTTCCCCTGCCTAGATGGCGCCATTCTCTTTTTGGAAGACCTGGACGAACACTTCTACCACATCGATCGCATGATGTGGGCGCTGAAGCGGTCAGGCTCCTTCAAAGGCCTTCAAGGCATGATTGCGGGTGACATGACTGACATGCACGACAATGACGTGCCATTTGGCATGAATGCCCTAGAAATTCTGGCAGAACATTGCCCAAAAAGCCTGCCCTTTGCCACAGGGTTTCCATTTGGCCACGAAAAACGCAATGAAACCCTTGTCACCGGCTCTCAGGTAACCTTGACGGTAGATTCGCAAGGTGCAGCATTCACCTACCTACCCTGACCGCCCCCTTTCCAAGCAAAAACAGCTGATTGGGCAATGGGGAGAGCAGTGTGTTGCCGTCCATTACCAACATGAAGGCTATGTTTCGATTGCCAGAAACTGGAGACATCAACGGGCTGAAATTGACTTGATTGTGCATCAGCCTGGGCAACAATTGTTGGTTCTCATCGAAGTGAAGGTCGTGGGTCATCATCGAGACCATCCAGCTGCAAAGTCAAGACAGTTCAGGAGAATCGCAAAAGCTGGAACGGCCTATTTGTACATGCATGGCCTGAATTGGGAAATCCGCATTGACCTCGCCTTGGTTCAAAACTCGAAAGGGAAAAGCCATGTAATTGTACATCAGGGATTTTGGGAGGGCTGGGGATAGTTCACGGAGCATATAAATTGACTATTTTTGCAAAAAATTTCAACAGTGAGTACCCAAGATCAAGACGCTTCATCTGAGAAGACAGGCAAAGGCAACAATAAGTTCAAATCCAGCATCGGAGCCGATGGAAAAAAGGAGTTTGGACGCAGTGCATCCAGTCGTGACCGCGGCAGTCGTGACGACAGTCGAGGCAGCTACAATAAAGACAACCGCTCAGGCAGTAGCGACAGCCGCTCAGGTGGTGGTGGGTACAACCGAGACAACCGCTCAGGCAGTAGCGACAGCCGCTCAGGTGGTGGTGGGTACAACCGAGACAACCGCTCAGGTGGTGGTGGGTACAACCGTGACAACCGCTCAGGCGGAGGCGGCTACAACCGTGACAACCGCTCAGGCGGAGGCGGGTACAACAGAGACAACCGATCTGAAGGTGGCGGCTACAACCGTGACAACCGCTCAGGCGGAGGCGGGTACAACCGTGACAACCGATCTGAAGGTGGCGGCTACAACCGTGACAACCGCTCAGGCGGAGGCAGGTACAACCGTGACAACCGATCTGAAGGTGGCGGCTACAACAGAGACAACCGCTCAGGCGGAGGCGGGTACAACCGTGACAACCGATCTGAAGGTGGCGGCTACAACAGAGACAACCGCTCAGGCGGAGGCGGGTACAAACGAGACAACCGCGAACAACAGGATGGCGGTAGCTACAACAGTGACAACCGTGACACGCGCAAAGATGACGGAGGCTACTCAAGAGAGTTCAGGTCACGCAGTGGCGGTCTACGACACGTCACCGCAGAAGAGCGTGCCTTGGGTTCAGAGAACATTCGCTTGAACCGATTCATCGCACACGCAGGCATCTGCTCACGACGTGAAGCTGACAAGCTGATCGAAGATGGCATGGTGACAGTCAATGGCGTAGTGGTCACAGAAATGGGTCACAAAGTCAACCCAACTGATGAGGTGAAATATGCCGGTGAAAAACTCAAAGCAGAAAAACCCGTTTACCTCTTGATGAACAAGCCGAAAGGCTTCATCACCACCGTTGAAGACGAAAAGGCCCGCAAGACCGTCATGGACTTGATAGGCGATGCATGCAAAGAGCGGATCTACCCTGTTGGCCGATTGGATCGTGCCACCACTGGCACTTTACTATTCACCAACGATGGAGACCTGGCAAAGAAGTTGATGCACCCCAGCAATGGCGCACCAAAAATCTACTTGGCCACATTGGATAAGCCCTTATCTCCTGCTGATTTGGAAGCCATCAAAGAAGGTGTCACACTCAATGACGGACTCGTTCCTGTTGACAAAATTGAGATGCCTAATGCAGACAACCACACCTTGGTTGGGATTGAAATCCACTTGGGACGCAACCGCATTGTGCGTCGCTTGTTTGAGCACCTTGGCTATGAAGTCACCAAATTGGACCGCACCAGTTTTGCAGGATTAACCAAGAAGCAATTAAACCGCGGACAATTCCGTTTCTTAAGTGAGAAGGAAGTTGGTTTCTTGAAAATGATTTAATGATCAAACGATTGATCCGTTTATTGGCATGGACCTCAGGTCTGTTATTGCTGACAGGTGGATCATTGTTGCTCTATGTTCAGAGCAGTTCTGACGCATTGACAAGCCGTTTTCTTGGCGCTGTCAATGACAATCTGAGCGCAAAAGCCAGTGTGGACAATCTAGCCATTGATTTGTTTGGGCAATTTCCTGACATCTCATTGCGCTTGGATGATTTCTATATCGCAGACCCCACAGATGAAAAGGGGCTGGACACCTTGATGTATTTCTCAACGGTTTATGCCCAGTTCAAATTGCTGCCCGCATTGCGCGGGAAAACCATCCTCCAGCGCATCACAGCAAAAGGTGGCAAAGTCTATTTGCATTGGGACAGCAATGGCGATGGCAACTTCAACATCCTTGCTGACAAAGGGTCAAAGAGCGCGCAAATTGACCTCAAAGGCCTCACCGTTCTTAACAGCCAGGTGCACCTACTGAGTGACGGTGAGCAGCCATGGAGCACGCAGTTCCTGGCCCATCGCATGCGCTTGAAGGGGAAAACTGATAGCAACTTGATTGAGGCAGTGGCAGATTGGGAGCTGGATATGCCCTCATGGAACGATGAACACATGATTATTCGCGGTAGCATGGACATGCTAGGCGATGGCCAGGTCACCGTCATGCAATCAGGGCGGCTTGAAGTCAACCAATGGGCCATGGACCTGACCGGTCAAATGGATGAGTCAGGCAGCCAATGGTCAATGCAGGCTAAGGCTCTGGACATTGAAGAGATTTTGCACCTGATGCCATCTTCATTGGTTCCAGACCCAGACATGGCACAGATTGATGGCCTGATGGATCTGACCGTTGACATCACCTCTACAGATCAGGGCTTGGACATCCATGCAGATGGGGAATGGACACAAGGCAAGCTCAATGTTTCCAATGGCTGGCTTGATGCAAACAATATCACAGCAAGTGTCCATTTTGACAACGGTCGATTCAACAGCTTGACAAGCTCCACCCTATCCATGACGGCATTCACTGGCAAGTCAAGAGGTTCTGTGCTTGGCGGATCTTTCCGTCTAGACAACCTGAATCAGCCCAACTTGGCAGCGACGCTTGACTTCAACTCCCCATGGATGGACTGGATGCATTGGCTTAAGCTGACCACGTGGGACGGTTCATCAGGCCAAGTCAACGGTAGCGTTGGCTTCAAGAGATCCTTCACTTCCATGGAAGCCATTTCATCTGAAGGCTTATGGCCTGCCATCTGGTCAGGGGGCTTGCAAATCACGGATGGGCATTTTGCCATTGAGGGAGCGAAGCAACCCCTGATCGTGCACTCTGCCACGGTGGAACTCCACGGACAAGATGTTCACCTGATCAATGCCAGCGTACAAACAGGAAGCACTGTTGCTAAAGCAGAAGGCATCATTCACCAGGCATTGGCAGCAAGTGGACCCATGACCCATGACCTAACCCTCACGGGCAAGCGGTGGGTGATTGAAGACTTGATTGGTTCTGAAATCTGGAATGCCAACCTCACAGGTGAACCGGATGATGGCATTCCATGGGCAGACCATCACCGAGTCCATATGAACTGCCAATCCATGCTTTACGATGGCATTCAAGCCACCGATGTCAGTGCCAACTTGGTTGGCACAGGGTTAAATGTGAAAATTGACAAACTCCGGCTCAGCCATGCTGGTGGCTTGCTTTCAGGCAATGCCTTCTTCATGCCACTCGATGAAGGACATCACAGCTTGTCTTTTCAAGGCTTATTGAGTCATGTGAATCTGGAAAAGTTCATGGATGAATGGCAAGACTTTGGCCAAGATCAGATCACCCACGAAAACCTGTCAGGCATGCTCAGCGCACAAGTCAGTCTCCAGTTTGAGTGGGATGATAACTGGGATTTGCTATCCGATCAATTCACGGCATCTGCCGACTTCTCTGTGGCCAATGGGCGATTGCAGAACTACAGTCCCCTGTTGGATTTGGCGCGATTTGCTGACGTCACTGATCTGGTCGATGTGCGCTTTGGCACGCTGGAAAACCAGCTTCGCATCGCCAATGAAATCATCACCATCCCTCAGATGACCTTGGAAAATAATGCCTTGGTTCTCAAGGTAGAAGGCAGTCACAGCTTTGACAATGTCATGGACTTCACCTTGAGGATGAATTTGCGTGACTTGAGTGGCATTGGCAACAGTGACGGTTCCAAAAACCTGCGGAATTACATCGCTGTGCAGGATGACCGAGGCCCCGTCTGGATCCCCATGAAACTGTACGGGTCAGTGGATGATTTGCAGTTCAAACTCGACAGCAAATCCTTGAAGGAGGATATCGGTCAAAGCATCAAAGATGATTGGAACTCTCAAGGGCCTGAAATCAAGTCAGCTCTTCAGGGCAAAGGCGAAGAGACGCAATCCAGCGAAGAAAGCAAGTACGAATATGAATGGAGCGAGGAGCCCGACAGCAATCGGACATTCATTGAAAGCCATCGTTCATTCAATCAAGCCGCATTCAGCCGCAATGAGGGGGTTTGACGTTTGGATATACCTTACATTTGACTCATGCGTCAGTATATCATAGCCATTGGTCTTGCTGTTTTTAGCCTCAGTGCTGCAGCTCAGACCAACCCAAACCCTGATGAGCCTTGTGGCATTTTTGCCCCCAACGCCTTCACCCCTAACGGGGATTTCACCAATGACGAATTCCGTGTGTTGGTGTCTTCTGCTTGCGACCCCGTGGACTTCCACCTCAGTGTTTACGATCGCTATGGCCGCATGGTCTTTGAAAGCATTGAAACCACCAAAGCATGGGATGGCAAGTACAATGGCCGCATGGTCAAGGACGGAGTGTACATCTGGCACTTGGTTGCGAACTACTTGGATCCTGATGGCATCAATGCCACCCGATTGGAAGACAAGGGCTCAGTGACCCTTTACCGGTAAGGTCGTCATCCTTTAAAAACATACAAACCCTGCCAAATGGCGGGGTTTTTTGATTTAACCCTTGACGGATGAGGGGAAGGGGTTTAGTCACAAATGAATGACTCCACGGCCTCACGAAAAGCCTCAGGCTTTTCTGCGTGCAGCCAATGCCCTGCACCTTCAATGGACTCCAGTTGTGCCAAGGGGAAGTGGGTGAGGATGTCTGGAATATCCTCATCAAGGATGTAACCGCTGGCCAGGCCTCTGACAAACAAGGTTGCGCCATGGTAGATAGCTATGGGATCCAATGCAGTCCCAATGCGTTGAATTTGCGAACTGAGGATGGGCAGGTTAAATTTCCAGCCCAATTGCTTGTCCTGTTTCCAAGTCAGGTTCTTCAACAAAAACTGCCTGAGTGATCGGCTGGGGAGATGCTTTTCCATGGCGCGATCTGCCTCCATGCGGCTTTGAATGGACGAGAGGTCCAATGCATGCATGGCCTCAATCACCTCCTTGTGATGGGGTGGGTAGGCCTTAGGCCCAATATCTGCCACCAATAACTTTTCCACCAACTCAGGGTGGTGGCAAGCTAGGTGCATGGCCACTTTGCCACCCATGCTATGACCTAACAGGGTCACAGATTGCTGGGGGAAATGGGTCAAGAGGTATTGGCGCACATCCTCTGACATGGCTTCATAGGTGTGTATGGGGACATGCGCTGACCTCCCATGGTTTCTCATGTCTAGCAAATGCACATGCATGCCCTTTGATGCCCAATGTCTGGCATGGCTTCCCCAATTGTCACCCATGCCAAACAACCCATGAAGGATTACAAGGGGCTTGCCTGTATCAATGGTGGAGGGCATCACCTTTGCGTGCAGCGTGACATGACTCATGACTGGCGGTTCCATCCGATTTCACATTGGTACCGGTAGCGCTGGATGGCGTTCTCCAAGCCAAGGTACAAGGCGTCTGAGATCAGGGCATGGCCAATGCTGACCTCCAAAAGGTGGGGAACCTTTTCCACGAAATAGGCCAGGTTTTCACTATCCAAATCATGGCCTGCATTCAAACCCAAACCCAACTGGTTGGCCAGTATTCCAGCTTCAACAAAGGGCAAAACGGCCTTTTCAGGGTCCGTAACGTAGGTTCTTGCATAGCTTTCTGTGTACAGCTCAATGCGATCTGCGCCTAAGGCGGCAGCAGCCTGGATTTGAGTGGCGTCACAGTCCATGAACAGGGATACACGGATATTGGCTGCCCTGAAAGCTGCAATGGCCTCTGTGAGCAAGGTCTCATTGGCAAGGCAGTCCCATCCTGCATCACTGGTCAAAACATCGGGACCATCGGGGACCAGGGTAACCTGCTCTGGTTGGCATTCAAGCACCAATTGGATGAAGTTCTTGCTGGGGTACCCCTCAATGTTGTATTCCTGATGCACCACGGCCCGTAAATCCCTGGCATCCTGGTAGCGAATGTGTCGCTCATCCGGCCTGGGATGGACTGTGATAGCCTGCGCACCATAGGACTGACAACGCTTAGCTGCCAGAAGCAAATCAGGGATTTGATGACCCCGGGCATTGCGCAAAGTGGCAATTTTGTTGATGTTTACACTCAATTTGGTGGGTGCAGACAAGGGACTATAGGGGTCTATGGACGAGGGCATGGAGCATTTGTTATGGACCAGCAAGTTCTGAAATGAAACACCAATTGCCGCATGCTTGCACTATGTTTGACTCATGACATGGGTATTTGGCATTCAACTGCATCCAAGTGATGAGGCATCCAAGGGCTTGGTTAGCTTCCCTGTTGACCAACACCCCATGGATGCGCTAGCCGTGATGTCAAAAGCCAAAAGCACAGCTTTATTGATTGTTGATGGCGAAGATCGCCTTGGGGTGCTGCAGGCAAAAGACTTAGCCCTTTGGATTGGGGGCATCTGGTCATTCAACTTACCTGGCTGTTCTATTTGGTTCCAATCTGACAAGACCTTTGACGGCGACGCCATGCTTGCCTTGGAGGCAGAAGGCTACAGGGTGGTAGCTCATGCCACCGATTTCCACATGGATAATCAGCAATTCTTGACGGTGATTCGGCTGGATTTGAAGGATCCTTCATCCGCCGTGAACACCTTGCAGCGACTGGGTTACACTGTGAGTGGCTATGCCCCAAAAGGTGGGTCCCATGGTGACGCTGAAGATAATTTGGCCCATTTGATGCATTTTATTAACCTTTGACCCATGGCAACAGTCGCATTATTTGGCAAACGCATTCCCGATGAGGCAAGACCTTTTGTGGAACGTGCACTCGAAACCCTCAAAGAAGAAGGGGCAAAGATCCTGATGCATGATCGCTTGCAAAAGCAATTGAATGAGCGTTGGGGTCTTGCCATCGATCACGACACATTCCATGATGAAAAAGACTTCTCAGACAAGTCCCCCGACTTCCTAATCAGCATTGGCGGCGACGGCACATTGCTTGACGCAACAACCTTGGTTGAGCGCACGGATGTACCTATCATTGGCCTGAATACGGGCCGTTTAGGCTTTCTCGCCAACATCGCCCGAGATGAGGCGTCCGATGCCATCCGACAGGTTCTGAAAGGGCAGTACACCCTGGATCCCCGCTATTGCATGGAGGTATCCCCAGAAGGCGGTTCGCAAACCATTCAGCCCAATTTCGCTTTGAATGAACTCACTGTGAGCCGCAAGGGCACCACAAGCATGATTTCCATTCACGTGTATGTGAACGGGCAATTTCTGAATACCTACTGGGCGGATGGCTTGATTATCTCCACACCCACAGGGTCCACCGGTTACAATTTGAGCTGTGGCGGCCCCATTTTGATGCCGGGTTCTGACAATTTCATCATCACCCCCATTGCGCCACACAATTTAACGGTACGTCCACTCGTTATTCCAAACAGTGACACGCTGACGTTGAAGGTGGATGCACGGGAAGGGCAATTCCTAGCATCCCTGGATTCAAGGGTCTTCACCCTGGACTGCGAAGTGGAACTCACCTTGAAAAAGGCAGATTTCCAATTTCAATTGGTTCGGATGGAAGACTCCAACTTTGCCACGACTCTACGGAATAAGCTATTATGGGGCTTAGACCGAAGAAACTGACCCCCTTTCAATTCCTATCTTTGCCCGCTGATATTGCATCGATGAGCCGGATCTTTTCCCTTGGTATAACTTGTTGCATGGCCATGCTGGCCAGCAACCCATCTCATGCACAACTGTCCCATGAATGGACTGTTGGCGCAGGGGGGACCGCCTTTGCCGGTGACGTTGGCATGGGCTTCAGCCCGTCAAGCACCATGAACTGGCAGTTTGGCTACCGCTTGCAGTTTGCAGAACACTACGCTGTCAAGGCGCGATATGGGGAAGGTCAAATCGAGGCCAATGATGCGCAAAGCAGCATTGCCCTGAGGCAGCAACGAGGGCTTGCCGTTACCAACCCTTTCCAGACAGGCAGCCTGTCATTGGAGGTCAGTTTTTTGCCCTTGAATGTGCCTGCAAGGGATTTTCAACACAGCCCCTACTTAAGCATTGGCAAAGGTGTCATGTCCCATGACCCCATGGCTGAGTACCAAGGCAGCATGCATCGATTGCAGCCCCTTGGCACAGAAGGCCAGGGCACATCGCTATCTGGTGAGCCGATGTACAGCTTGCGGGTGTGGACCAACCCCTTCACCCTTGGCTGGCGGTTTCAATTCGATGGCTGGTTGGTGCTTTTCACTGAGGCCACATGGACCACTGTGAGTTCCGATTACCTGGATGACGCCTCTGGCAACTATGTGGATGCGATTGCTTTAGGGCAATTGCGCGGTGAAACTGCAGCCTATTTTTCAGATCCAGGCGGCAACCATAGCAGCCAGATTGGTTACCCACGGGGCAATGCCAACAACCAAGACATGTTCTTTGAAGGTCATGTAGGCATTGGCGTGGTTTTGGAACCATTCTTGGAACGATGTCATACCTTTCTGCACCGATGAATAACCTACCTGAACACATTGCCATCATCATGGATGGTAACGGCCGATGGGCTAAGCAACATGGCTTTCTTACCCGAATCAAAGGGCATGAGCGCGGTGTATTGGCACTCAAGGCCGCCGCCACTGGCGCAGCAGAGTTGGGCATCAAATACCTAACTGTCTATGCCTTCAGTTCAGAAAACTGGAGCCGCCCTCAGGCAGAAGTCAATGCCTTGATGCGCATCTTGGTGAAAAGCATCAAAAAGGAACTGAAAACCCTCATGGAGAAGAACATTCGGTTGAATGCTATCGGCAATCTATCTGCTTTGCCTAAGGATTGCCAGGATGAGCTCCAAGAAGTCATGAACGCAACCGCTGGTAATGACCACATGGTTCTCACATTGGCCTTGAGCTATGGCAGCCGGCAGGAAATCACCCAAGCAATGCAATCCTTGGCCCTTCAAGTCGCCAATGGCGAATTGAAGCCTGAAGACATCGACCAGGCAGCTATATCTGGGGCATTGCACACAGCTGAGATGCCGGATCCTGACTTGGTTATCCGCACCTCAGGAGAGCAGCGCATCTCCAATTTTCTACTTTGGCAAATTTCTTATGCAGAATTGGTGTTCCTCAATGTACTTTGGCCTGATTTTTCTAAGGAACATCTCGAACAGGCCATTGCCCAATTTCAGGGCCGTGAACGCCGCATAGGAAAGACCAGTGAACAACTGAAGTAAGACATACATGAACACGCGAAATCTACTCAGCTTACTTAGCTTCTTTTTGATGATGCCATTGACATATGGGCAGATTCAACTGGATGACAACATTGCCATAACAGCAGGCATGAACTACGAAATTGCTGCCATTGAAGTGACTGGCGCTGACCATTTGGACGCCACCATGGTCGGCTTGCTGTCAGGCTTGAACGTGGGTGATGTGGTGCAATTCCCCTCCGATAAAGTGGCCAAGGCCATTAAAAACCTATGGGATCAAGATCTTTTTCAAGATATTCAGCTCCTGGTGACTCAACAATCGGGCAAGGTGGTCTTCCTTGAACTGCGTTTACAAACCTTACCAAAGCTCAGCAAGTATTACTTCACGGGCATCAAAGAAAGCAAGCAAGACAATTTGAGAGAAAAGCTGGAAATAAGCCGCGGCATGGTAGTTTCTGAAAACTTGCGCATCAATTCAGAGCAAATCATCAAGGACTACTATGTGGACAAAGGCTTCCCCGATGCATGGGCAAGCATTTCCACAGAAGAAGACAGCGCCTTTGCCAATGCCGTTATCATGCGCATTGACGTGCACACTGGTGAGCGCGTTCGCATTGCAGACATCTTGTTTTATGGCAATGAAAACATCGACGAAAAGCAATTGCGCAAGGTCATGGACGGCACGCACCGACGCCGTTGGTGGACCATCTTTCAGACCTCCAAATTGCTAACGGAGGAATTGGCAAAAGACCGTCGACTCATTGTGGATCTCTACAATGAAAATGGCTACCGGGATGCGCGCATTGTTAACGATAGCATCCACCGCAACGAAGAGGGGCAGTTGGTCATCTCCTTCTCCATCGATGAGGGCAACCTCTACCACTACCGTTCTGTCAGTTTCTATGGCAACAGCAAATACCCCACTGAAGTCTTGGAAAACATCCTCAAGATTGAAGCGAACGACACCTACGATGCAAAGACGCTAGCCAAGCACATTGGCGGCGACCCAAATGGTGGCGACATCACCTCATTGTACCTGAACAATGGCTACCTCTTCAGCAATGTCATGCCTGTCGAGGTTCGCGTTGAAAATGACTCCATCGATTTGGAAATTCGCATTCGCGAAGGCCGTCAAGCCAGCGTTCGAAAGGTGGTCATCACTGGCAATGACCGAACCAATGACCACGTCATCTACCGAGAAATCCGTACACGTCCTGGCGACTTATTTTCCAAGGCTGACATCCAGCGAACCATCCGTGAGCTTGGGCAGTTGGGCTACTTTGATCCCCGCCAAATCAACATCACACCTGTTCCTAATGCCATGACTGGCACCGTGGATTTAGAGTACTCGGTTGTGGAGCAGTCAACCAGTCAGCTTGAACTGCAAGGTGGTTGGGGCGCGAACATGGTGGTCGGAACTGCCGGTTTGAACTTCAACAACTTCTCTGCACGCCAGTTCATGGACAAGTCAGCCTGGCGGCCCCTGCCTTCCGGCGATGGCCAGACCATCAACATCCGGGCGCAGACCAACGGCACCTACTACTCGTCCTACAACTTCAGTTTCACTGAGCCCTGGTTAGGCGGGAAAAAGCCCAATTCGGTGACCTTCTCTGCCTACAAGAACATGATGAACTACAATGGCCAGACAGATTCCACGGCACAAAAGATTGACATCTCTGGCATTGTGCTTGGTCAAGGTCTTCGCTTGAAATGGCCAGATGATTATTTCACGCTGTACCACAGCCTAGAGTACCGACGCTTCGATGTCAACAACTACCCATTGGCTGGCTCAACCTTCACTCAAGGCGTGGCCAACTCGGTGGCCTACACACTCAACCTGAAGCGTGACAACCGGGACTTTCCCATCTTCCCTACACAGGGCTCCAGTGTCTCCTTCTCCTTGGAAGCAACACCCCCCGTTTCATTGTTGGATGGTCGGGACTACACCAAGCTTTCAAATGAAGAAAAATTCAGCTTCATTGAATACCACAAATGGAAATTCTCAGGTGATTTCTACGCGCAGATCGCTAAGAATTTTGTCATCAAATCCTATGGTGAGTTTGGCTTCCTTGGCTCCTACAACGATGATTATGGCTTGCCACCTTTTGAGCGTTTTTACTTGGGTGGTGATGGCATGCAAAATTTTGTGCTCGATGGCCGTGAGGTGATTTCCCTGAGGGGCTATGCGAACAACTCCATCACGCCTGAAAGCGGCGGCGCCCTTTACAACAAGTTCACCACTGAGCTCCGTTACCTGCTTTCACCCAACCCCAACGCGCAAATCTTTGTGCTTGGCTTTGCGGAAGCTGGCAACAACTATGACAGCTTCATTGATTACCGACCCTTTGAGCTCAAGCGTTCAGCTGGCGTTGGCCTGCGAATCTTCATGCCCATGTTTGGCCTGCTAGGGGTGGACATCGGTTATGGCTTTGACAACCTGCCTAACCAAACTAGCGCCTCAGGCTGGCAAACACATTTTGTCCTCGGGCAACAATTCTGACCACCATGAAACGCTTCCTTCTTCTGTTGACTTTCATCCTCCCCTCTCTGGTTTTCAGCCAGCGATTGGGCTATGTGGACAGCCAGCAGATCTTGGAAGCTGTGCCTGAATACCGCGAAGCACAAGTGGAGCTCGAGCGACTTTCCAAGCAATGGGAGGGTGAGATTTCCAGCATGCTTGATGACATGGCTGCTCTCCAAGGTCAACTCAATGCAGAAAAGGTGCTGTTGACGACGGACATGGTTGCACAACGACAACGCTACATCGACGGCTTGCAAGACAGCTCGATGGCTCTGCAGCAAGCCTATTTTGGACCCGAGGGCCAACTCTTTGCCAAGCGATTGGAATTGGTGGCGCCTGTGCAAGCCATGGTGGCTTCTGCCATTGTGGAAGTGGCCAGGAGAAAAAAATTGGACTTCATGTTTGACAAGGGGTCCGGCATTGCTGTCGTCTACGCCCGAGAGTCCAATGATTATTCCCAAGACGTACTCAAACAATTGGGCTACTAGCCTTAACTTTACACCCTTATGAAAAAGACACTTACCACCCTCGCCCTGACTGTTGCCATGATGGCTCCAGCATTTGCACAAAGCGCCGTTGCTCACATCAACGTCGACAGCATGCTTGTTGAAATGCCTGAATACCAAGCGGTCATGACCACCTTGCAAGCTGATCAAGCAAGGTTTGAATCTGAGGCAAAGGAGATGAACGCTGAACTTGAGCGCGGTGCACAGACCCTTCAGGCCAATGCAGGCACATGGACTGAGCTTCGTCAACGCCAGGAACAGCAGCGATTGCAGGACATGTACAACACCATTCAGGAGTACTTGAAGTCTGCACAGAAAACCCTGCAAAGCAAGGAAATGGAGCTTGTCACACCCGTGTACGAAAAGCTTCAAGCAGCCATCAACGAGGCAGCCAAGGAGAGCAAAGCTAACTATGTGTTGGATGCATCCAAGAGCAAGGGCATGATCATCTTCGCCAGTGGTGGGTTGGATCTTACCACTGCAGTGAAGGCCAAACTCAGCATGTGATGCACGCAAATGGCCCCATTGGGCTGTTTGATTCTGGTGTGGGCGGCCTGACTGTTGCCCGTGCACTTGCAAAGGCCCTTCCCAGGGAATCCCTCTTGTACTTTGGTGACACCGAGCACCTACCTTATGGGGACAAGTCCCCTGAGGCTATCCGAGGATTTTCCTTGAAAATTGCCCGTCACTTGGTGGACCAAGGCGCCAAGGCCATTGTCATAGCTTGCAATTCCGCCTCTGCTGTTGCCTTTGATCACCTTCAAGCACATTTG
>Ga0257118_1001250_pt1 | contig 15906 bp, 15 predicted proteins | sample SI112_150mmetaG_FD_190156 | JGI IMG/M metagenome (GOLD analysis project Ga0257118, IMG submission 190156) | Marine microbial communities from Saanich Inlet, British Columbia, Canada - SI112_150m | ecosystem: Environmental > Aquatic > Marine > Inlet | place: Canada: British Columbia | collected...
TGAACTTTCTTCGGGTTATGCGCATAATCATCTATCACCTTTATTCCATTTGCCTCGCCAATAACCTCCATTCGTCTTTTGGTACCTTTAAATGTTTTCAGTGCGTTCTTTATCTCTATATCCGAGACGCCTTCGGCCCGCGCTACAGCTATCGCGGCAAGCGCATTATAAACATTATAGTGGCCTGGAATATTTATCTCGAAATCAGTATCCTTTACCTTAAAGCTTGAACGAAAAGAGCTACAGGAAATCAGAGAAGCGCAGACATCTGAACTGCTACTCTCTCCGAACGTAATAATTTTTGCAGGACTACCATCAGTTTTTATAAAACCAGAGCAGCTTTCGTTAATTATAACGGTGCCTGATGTGTTTTCGGCAAACTGACTGAATAGCTCTCTAAGCTCTTCTACCGTCTTGTGATCTCTGGATATGTTTGTTATAACGGACACCCTTGGTCTGTACTTGATCAGGCTACCATCACTCTCATCTGCCTCAATTACGATGGATTCTGAATGACCGGGCTTTGAGTTACCTAATAACTTGTCTGTGATAAAGTTTTTTGCATACCCCCCTCCCACAACAGTTGGATCGTGACCAGCCTTATCAAGTATCCAGGATGTCATTGCGCATACAGTAGTCTTGCCATTACTTCCGCCTATTGCAATTCCGTGTTTTTTATTATTGAAAAGGCTACCAAGCAGGTCAGATCTTTTGATAATTTGAATGTCCTGCTGCATCGCGATTTTCAAGTCAGGATTATCTTCTTCTACCGCACTGGAAATAACAAGAAAATCGGTCTCCTTATCAATGCCTGTTCCATCCTGTGGAGAAAGCCTGATACCCTGAGATTCCAATTTATTAAAAACTTCCGGGGTCTGTCTGTTATCATTTCTTCTGTCCGAGCCACCGACAACGTGTCCCTGTGATTTAGTAATCTGTGCAAGCGCACTCATACCTATCCCGCCAATTCCTACAAAGTGATATTTCAAGCTTTTCTTCATATCAAACATTCAACTGTTAAAACCTTCCGGTGAAATTAGTTTAATCTTAATTGCTTATCAGTTCTGTTAAAAAACTTTTCCCTTTATCACATTTTAATTTCAGCAATGTCTCTGAAATAGTTGCGCTAATATCCGCAAATGATGCACGAATACCAAGCGGCGCGGGCTTATTTAATTTCTTACCGAAAACTAGCAGAGGAACATACTCACGAGAATGGTCAGTGCCAGAGGTAGTAGGATCACATCCATGATCAGCAGTAATAATGAGAATGTCATCGGGGCTCAATGCATCAACAATCTCCGGCAGGCGTTGATCAAACGCTTCCAGCGCGCCTGCGTAGCCTTCCGGATCATTCCTATGGCCATATTTCATATCGAAATCAATCAAGTTCGTAAAAACTATACCCTTAAAATCCTCCTTAACACACTCTATTGTCTTTAGTACACCGTCGTGATTATTCGTTGCATGTATCTCCCTTGTCAGCCCCCTATGTGCGAAGATATCGCCAATCTTACCAATGCCCACAACTTCATAACCGTCTCTTGCGACCTTATCCAACAGAGTATCTTCAGGTGGCGGCAATGAAAAGTCTTTCCGTCTCTCTGTCCGTGTGTACATACCATTTTCTACTATGAATGGCCTGGCAATAACCCGACCAACATTATGTTTGCCTTTTAATATCTCTCTGGCACAATCACATATTTCATATAAGGATTCTACCGGTATGACATCTTCACACGCAGCTATCTGAAAAACGCTGTCTGCCGATGTATATACAATTGGACTGCCTGTTTTAATGTGTTCGGCACCCAGCTCCTCTATTATTTCTGTTCCCGATGCTATTTTATTACCTAATATAGACCGTCCAATAGATTTGGTAAACTGTTCAATCACCTCATCTGGAAACCCCTTGGAGTAGGTTGGAAAAGGCGTGTCTGTTATAACTCCCATAATCTCCCAGTGGCCAGACGTAGTATCTTTGGCCGCTGACGCTTCAATCATCTTACCATAAAAAGCCTTCTCATCAACGTCCTTAGAGACTCCAATAATATCGTCGATTTTGCCGATTCCAAAGCTTTCCAGATTAGGAATATTAAGGCCTCCAACTGCTTTGGATATATTTACCAGCGTGTTACTGCCTTCATCCCCAAATTTATAAGCGTCAGGCAATTCGCCAATTCCAACACTATCAAGAACGATAACGATTATTTTGTTCACCATTTCATTACTGATTCTAAATCATTTCTGTTTTACTGCCATAAATCTTTGATCTAGTGCTTGCTTGATTAAACTAACCTGCGGGTTGTTTGTTTATGGTTTTATAACAGTTTTGTCTTGTGCAATTAACTCAGATCGTCTGGAACGAACGATAAAAACGCTATGAGAATTGGGTATGTAGTAGTAGAGAAATGCGCCTTTCGGCTGGGATTATTATCGTTATATTCGTTACGCTTAACTGAAGGCCCTTTGGAGCAAGCCAAGACCAAAAAAGACAACGATTGGAGAGATATCTATTCCTCCTATAGACGGAATTATACGCCGAATAGGCTCAAGAACCGGTTCTGTTATTTTGTAAAGAAATACTGCGGCGGAATTATTAGGATTATGGGGAATCCAGGTTAAAATGATTCTTACAAGGAGCACCATTTTGTAAAGTCCTAAAATTTGTCCAACAAATGCAAGTTCCATAGAAAATATCCAAATGTTAAAGAAAGTTTATTAGCCTAAACGCTGTCGGATAGTAACAATTAATACTATTCATAGCAACAAAAAATTTATCATAATTAATCTAAGATAGAGAAGAAAACCTCTTTTTGAATATCCCACATACCTATTTCTTGAAATTATTATATTTAATTGATAGAATTTGTTCTAAGTGATTATGAAGAGAATAAAACCATACAACATCGAATTGAGTATTAAGTCCACAACAAAGGCTATAATTAACGAAATAGACTCTGTTCTGGGCGGAATTAAAGAAGATGAGTTTAAAAGGTTTCTTACGGCCATCAATTCATCAAAAAATATTTTTGTAACCGGTCAGGGTCGTTCGGGGTTGGTTGCCAGAACATTTGCAATGCGTCTGACTCATATCGGCTTCTCGTGCCATGTCGTCGGTGACACAACAACGCCAAATATCGATGAAGGCGACATGCTTATTGCATGTAGTAGTTCAGGTACCACTTCTGTTACTTGTCACATCGCCGGGCTCTCAAAGCGCCTGAAAGCGCTGGTTGTAGTAATCACTGCGCACCCTGACTCTGAATTATCTGAATATGCAGACTTGACTATTGAAATCCCGGCAAGTGATACCGATCAGGTTATACAATCTCAACTAACCAAACAGTTTCGCAGCACACTATTTGAGCAAGCATGCCTTGTATACCTTGATGCCGTAATTTTAACACTTGTACGATTACTGAACAGAGAAGAAGTAGAAATGATGAAAAGACACGCTAATCTGGAATAAAATTATATAAACCATGCAATTAATTGTCCAAAAATTTGGAGGAACATCTGTCGCAGATGCTGCGCGTATGAAAGCTGCGGCCAAGCGTGCGGTTGAAGAACATTCTGCCGGCAACAAAATAGTTGTCGTCGTCTCTGCGCAGGGAAAAATGACAGATGAGTTATTGGAAATGGCTCATAAAATTAATGACGAACCTTCCGCACGCGAACTGGATTCACTGCTTTCTACTGGAGAGCAAATGTCAAGCGCTCTCATGGCAATGGCAATTCATTCTTTAGGAGTACCAGCGGTTTCCTTTACAGGAAGGCAAATTGGAATGACGACAGACAGCTTCCACACGAAAGCAAGAATCGTTAATATAAATGATGATCGAATATTAGAAGAGTTATCTGAAAACAAAATAGTTGTAGTCGCCGGGTATCAGGGCGTAGATGAAAATGACAATATAACAACCCTGGGACGTGGGGGCTCTGATACCAGTGCTGTTGCGCTGGCTGCGTTGCTCAAGGCAGATATGTGTGATATTTATACCGACGTTGACGGAATTTACACTGCCGACCCGCGAACCGTTTCCGATGCGAGACGGCTAAATAAAATATCTTATGATGAAATACTGGAACTGGCAAGTATGGGAGCACAAGTTGTTCATGTTCGTTCTATTGAGTTTGCGAAAAAATACAATGTCCCAATCCGGGTAAGACCCAGCTTTAATAATGGCACAGGAACCCTTATATGTAAAGAGGTGAGAGAAATGGAAAATATCGTTGTCAGCGGAGCAACCGTATCAAAAAATGATGCAAAAATAACTATAATCGGAGTGTCTGATGAACCCGGGCAAGCAGCCAACATCTTTCACGAACTCGCCAAGGAAAAAATAAATGTAGATATGATTATTCAGAATGTCAGCGCCCATGGACTGACAGACCTAACGTTTACTGTTGATAAAGGCGATCTTGCACTTGCACTGGAAACAACGAAAAGAACAAAGGGAGAAATCAAGGCAAAAGAGATCATTGCCGATGACAAAATAGCAAAGCTTTCAGTTGTGGGGATAGGTATGAGGTCTCACTGCGGAATAGCAGAAAAAATGTTCAAAACGCTATCTGATGAGAAAATCAACATACAAATGATCAGCACTTCAGAGATTAAAATATCTTGTGTTATAGAGAAGGAACAGGCGGAGAAGGCCCTAAATGCCGTGCACAAAGCTTTCGAACTGGATAAAGAGCAGTAAGGCCGTGAACACCCGGTGGGGTGGTGAGTTTACTTCTATTTTTGCAGGATACTCCGGAAATACTCTATGGTTTTTCTCAATCCATCAGTACGAGATACTTTCGGCTCCCAATTCAGCAGTTCCTTTGCCTTTGATATATCCGGTTGTCTGCATTTTGGATCATCTATAGGTAGAGGATTAAAAGAGATTTTACTTTTACTCCCTGTCATGCTAATTATCTCTTTTGCAAAATCCAATAAGGTTATCTCTGTTGGATTTCCAATATTTACCGGTTCATTAATATCGGAAATCAACAATTTATATATCCCTTCCACCAAATCTGAAACATAACAGAAGCTTCGTGTCTGTGATCCATCACCAAAGACCGTTAAATCTTCCCCGTTAATCGCCTGTGAAATAAACGCGGGCAACGCCCTTCCATCGCTTATCCTCATTCTGGGGCCATAAGTATTAAATATTCTCACGATCCTTGTATCAACGCCATGGGTTGTATGATACGCCATAACCATTGCCTCAGAAAATCTCTTTGCTTCATCATAGACCCCCCTTGGACCAACAGGATTTACATTACCCCAGTAATCCTCCTTTTGCGGATGAACAAGAGGATCGCCATAAACCTCTGATGTTGATGCCAGAAAAAACCTGGCATTTTTGCTTTTTGCAACCCCGATTGCATTTAACGTTCCTAATGAACCAACCTTTAGCGTTTGTATTGGCAGCTTCAAATAATCTAACGGGCTTGCTGGTGATGCAAAATGCAGAACATTGTCTACCTCTCCTCCAACATAAATATACTCACTGACATTATGTTTGATAAACTTAAATTTTGGATTACCAATACAGTGCTCTATATTTTGAGCAGAACCTGTTAATAAATTATCAATGCAGATTACATCATGTCCATTTTCGAGTAAATAATCGCAGAGATGTGAGCCAAGAAATCCTGCTCCACCTGTAATAATCGTACGCATATTTTTTTTCTGAACGAATTACACTTATAAAATAGTAAGACTTTTGCCGTAATTCTACTACGTTATTACAACAGTGCAAGAATAAAAATATACACAATGTTGCATGGCAGTAAATCAACATGGTTTGGTACGTCTAAAGTTAAAAACCTTTTTCTACAACTTTAGCTCACGTCAAACTCTAGGCACTTTTAACTTTGTATTACTATCTGTTGACAAAAAAAACTGCTTTGCTAAAATCGTATTAATGATATACAAAATATTGTGCAGTATTCAGCAAGGAGATACTAATTGAAATTTACTAAAATGCAGGGTATTGGAAATGACTATGTTTATGTCAACTGCTTTGAAGAAAACATAGAAAATCCACCAGAACTGTCGATCGCAATAAGCGACAGACACTTTGGTGTTGGCAGCGATGGATTAATAATGATAATGCCATCACCGGTTGCGGATGCCAGGATGCGTATTTTTAATGCTGACGGCAGCGAGGCACAGATGTGCGGTAACGGCATCAGGTGTGTTGCTAAATATTTGTATGAATGTGGGATAAAGAAAAGCGACAGATTGACAATCGAAACCGCTGCAGGGATAAAAACAATAGAGCTGACAACCGCAAGTGGCAATGTTACACAAGTAAAAGTGGAAATGGGGATCCCCGGGTTATTAAGAAACGAGATACCAATGCTTGGTGAGAATGAACAGGTAATCGATGTGCCTCTTCAGGTTAACGACACGGTGTTAAATATTACATGTGTTTCCATGGGCAATCCTCACTGCATAACATTTGTTGATGATGTTGATTCAGTAGATTTAAATGTTACCGGTAAAGCGATCGAAAACCATGAACTTTTTCCTGAAAGAATTAATGCTCACTTTGTACAACAGATATCTGCTGATAAGGTTAAAATGCGTACCTGGGAAAGAGGTTCTGGAGAAACGCTCGCATGTGGTACAGGGGCTGTAGCTACCGGCGTTGCGTGCGTGCTGAACAAATTGACAGAAAGGGTTATAAACACCCAGCTTCCAGGAGGAGAACTGACTGTAGAATGGACAGAAGATAATAAAACCTACATGACCGGTCCTGCAGAATTTGTATTCACAGGACTGTGGAATAAGTAGAAACAGCAGCTATTGTAATTTCTACAGTAACAATCATCGTAAATAAATACAAGTCACTGTTTGTATGTAACCATTAAAACAAAATATTTTTTACCTATTACACATCCAGGTTTTTAACATCCAGAGCATGGGTTTCAATATATTCCCGCCTTCGCTTAACATCCTTTCCAGACAATGTACTGAACATTTCATCTGCCTTCATCGCATCTTCAATTTTTACTCTCAACAGGGTTCTTGACGAAGAATCCATCGTGGTTATCGCCAATTCCTCTGCATTCATCTCTCCAAGTCCCTTATACCTCTGAATGTCGAGACCCTTCTTTCCAACCTCTTTTATCTTTGGTAAAATTTCTCCCAATGAGTATATTTCTAGTGCGGTATCATCATATATCAGCTTCGCACGCGATTGTTCATTTTCTCCAGAGCCTTTAAAAAAACCATCTGCGCTAAATCCATCTTTTTCTATTAGTTTCACTGTACTCTCTATTTCTCCGCTTTCGTGAAATTCCTGTACCTCTATTGAGTCTTCATTGCCCTCACCCATCTCTTCGTCTACATTGCTTATTTCAACACCACTTCCTTTTTTCTCCTGTTGTTCCTTTACTAGACGATTTAACTCATCATCAGAGTACATGTATTTTTCATGTCCATTATAAGCGACTCTATACATTGGGTAACTTCCATCTAGCTTTTTCCCAAGATACTCCTTGAAAGAAATGCCTTTTTTACTCTGTTGCTTCTTTTTATTAAAATGCAGGTTATATTCTTCCATTTTTTCTAAAAGACCCAGAAACTTTTTCAATTTATCACCTGATAATTTTAGCGGGTCTTTATCACACGTCTCAACAACTGCCTCATCAGTACCAATGCTTATCAAGGATTCCTGCAACTCTTTGTCTCCATATACATACTCCTGTCTTTTTTTCCTTTTAATCTTGTATAACGGAGGTTGTGCAATAAAAATGTTTCCTCTTTCAATTAACTCAGGCATTTGTCTAAAGAAAAAAGTTAATAACAGTGTTCTTATATGCGCACCATCAACGTCTGCATCTGTCATTATGACGATCTTCCCATACCTTAGTTTTTCGGGATCAAACTCATCTATGCCGATGCCAGTACCAATAGCACTTATGAGTGTTCTAATTTCCTCATTATTCAACATTTTTTCCACTCTTGCTTTTTCTACATTTAGTATAACTCCTTTAAGCGGTAGAATAGCCTGGTGTCTTCTGTCTCTACCCTGCTTTGCCGTTCCGCCCGCAGATATACCTTCTACTATAAATAACTCTGTAGACTCTACATCATTGCTGGAACAATCAGCCAGTTTTCCCGGTAAATCTGATCCGGAAAGGGCACCTTTTCTTCTTGTTAGCTCTCTAGCTTTTCTGGCGGCCTCCCTCGCCCTAGACGCATCCAGAGCTTTTCCCACTATCGCCCTGGCAGCTTTTGGGTTTTCTTCGCAGTATATACTTAAATGCTCATATGCCAATGCTTCAACCAATCCCTGAACGTCTCTGTTTCCCAGTTTTGTCTTTGTTTGCCCTTCGAATTGTGGTTCTGGCACTTTTACGCTGATTACGGCCGAAAGACCCTCCCTGTAGTCATCCCCTGTTGGTACTTTACTATCCTTTAAAAGTTTGGAATTCTTTGCATACGTATTCAACGTCCTTGTCAGCGCTGTCCGGAAACCACTCAAATGTGTTCCACCCTCTATGGTATTTATATTATTAGCAAAGGAAAATACTTTCTCATTATAGCCATCGTTATATTGCATTGCACACTCAACTACGATATCCTTCTCTTTACCTTCAAAATATATAACCTCTTTATTGACTGTCTCTTTTCCGTTGTTCATTTCCTCTACAAATATCTTAATTCCACCATCATACTTAAACGTCTCTTCAGTATCTGTTCTTTCATCTATAATGTTTATACAAAGCCCCTTATTAAGAAATGCAAGCTCTCTAATCCTTTTTCTGACTATATCATAACTAAGTTCTACCGTTTCAAATATAGAAGCGTCCGGTTTAAATATAATCTTTGTTCCTTTTTTCTTGGTGGCTCCTCTTTCTTCGAGTGCTGTTTTTGTTTCCCCTCGTTCATATCTCTGTACATGCATATGTCCGTCTCTTCGTACTTCAACTTCCAACCATTCACTAAGCGCGTTTACTACTGAAATCCCTACCCCATGTAATCCTCCGGAAACCTTGTAGCCCTTGCCCTCAAATTTCCCTCCGGCATGTAGGGTTGTCATCACTACCTCCAATGCCGGTTTCTTCATTTCCTTATGCTCGTCCACTGGAATACCTCTACCATCATCCAGAACCATAACGCTTCCATCAATATTCAATTTTACTGTTATATTTCCACAAAAGCCTCCCATGGCCTCATCTACGCTGTTACCCACTACCTCCTCTATGAGATGATGCAAACCCTTTTCGCTAATATCTCCTATATACATAGCAGGTCTTTTTCTTACTGCCTCTATTCCCTCTAAAACCTTGATAGCCGTTGCATCATATTTTTCTATTTCGCTCATTCCACCATTACCTCAAATTCCTTCTTTAAAAAGTCTTAACTCGAAACTTTATATCCGATATGTATCCTCTTTTAAATTCACTCTGTATAGATACCAACAACTCCTCTTTTTTGAAAGAGGATATATGGTGAAGCCACATTGCTGAATCAACCTCTATGTAAAGTATCCCGCTTTTAACCATTCCCACTTCTGTGTGCTCTGATATAACCTCACCTGCCACCTTTTTCCATTTTTCCCTCAGGTTTTTATTTAGCTTCCCCGCCCTTTTGACGGGCATTACTATATTGTTCAACATATCACCTAGCTTCTTAACATCTGTATTGTTCCCTCTAAACGGTTTAGTCATGCCTGTTTTTCATCTCCAAGATTCATTGGCATCACTACATAAGTACATCCGGTTCCTACTTTGAATACACCTGCAGTACCGTGATCTTTTAGTTCTAATTGAATCCCTTCAGAATCAACATTTTTAAGAAAATCTAATAAAAATTCCGGATTCAAACCTATCTCTAACTCTTCCCCGGAGTATTCGACGGGAATAACCGTTTTAGACTCACCTACATCCGGTGACGTACATTTTATTTCAAGTTTTTCGCCTGTGAATTTAAACCGTAGTAATTTATACTCATCCGTTGTCATTATAGATACTCTACGAATAGCTGATGTGAAGACTGCCCTGTCCACGCTTATTTTTTTGTCAAGATTTGTTGGGATCACTTCCTCATACTTTGGATATTGCCCTTCCAGCAGCTGTGAACATAATATGGAATTTTTTGTTTTTACAAAAATACGTTTTTCTTCTATTCTTATCTTTACTAAATCTTCCTGTTCACTAGCAATTCTCTGCATTTGTAATATACCTTTTATTGGTATTATACAGCTTTTTGAAATACCATTAGTATTTTCTATTTTTTTCTTAACTTCACTGAGCCTTCTTCCGTCATTCGCAACCATCTTTAAATATTTATCACTTATCTCTAGAAAAACACCGCTAGTACCATGTTTTGTTCTATCACCTAAAATAATGAATGCTGTTTTTTTAATCATATCCAACAGAACATCTTTATCGATTTCTATATATTCGTCGTCAATGAATTGAGGAATTGTTGGAAATCCTTCAGGATCTGTACAAAGAATCTTGAAGAAATTATCTTTTCCCTTTATTACACATTTTTTCTTTTCTTCAGTTATTTCGATACTATCTTCGGTCCATTCTTTAACGATTGAAGAAATTTGTGTTTCTGGACCTACCATTTTACCAGGCGTTATTACTTCAACTGAATCTATTAAATAACTAACACTAACTTCCATATCTGTAGTTGATAGTTCTAATGTATTATCTTCTGCAACAATTCTGACATTCTGTAACATTGGATTCACATTTGAACCAGATATAACATTTTCTACGATATGAAATCCTTTTTTAATAATTTCTTTGTTACATTTTATTTTCATTTTATTTTTCTATCAGATTGAAATTAAATTTAAATGCTTACCGTCTTTTATATTCTATATTACTTTATATTTAAAAATTATTATTACTTATTACTATTATAGGTCAAAACTAAAAGGTTAAATATAATATTTAAATTCATAACATATTATATTTAAAGTGGTTATAAAAACAACAGTTTGTTAGTAAAATGAAAATATTTATTGTTTTTTATGTAAATAACCTGTCAAAATATATGTAATTTTATAAACAAAATTAGACATTTTCTTCTGTTTGACTTTGTTAGTTTTCAATATTAGTAATTTTATCTACAGTATATGAACTAGTAATTAGTACTCTTGTTGTTTAGTAAGAGTATCCTCTAATTTTCTTACAGCAGAGGATACATTTCGATCGAGAACCTTAAGTTTTTTTATTTTATCATCTGCATGCATTACCGTTGTATGATCGCGACCACCCATATAGCCACCTATTTCTTCTAATGATAAATTAGTAAACTTCCTCGCTAAGTGCATTGCAACCTGCCTGGGTAATGTAATAGATCTAAGTTTTCTTTTAGAATGAAGCTGAGAAAGCTGTACGCCGTAATGTTTTGTAACGGTATTTAGTATTTTTTCTATGCCTATATTACGCTTCTGTTTTGAGAAGCCCTTGATTAGCTGTTTTACAAGACCTAAGTCTACCTTGCCTTCATTCATTGTTGCGTATCTGTGAATGTTTGTGAGAGTACCCTCAATTTCTCTAACACTTGAAACAACATTCTCCGCCAAATAACAAGCAACATCGTAAGAGAGTTCCATCTTTAGCAAAGCGGTTTTATTTTGAATTATAGCAACGCTGGTTTCAAAGCCGGGAGGATCAACTCTGGTTATCAGCCCCCATCTGAATCTCGAAATAAGACGTTCTTCAATGGTTGGTATTTCTTCCGGAGGACAGTCGCTGGATAATACTATCTGTTTTTGACGTGTATAAAGTGCGTTGAATGTATGGAAAAACTCTTCTCTGGTACTCTGAGAGTTTGCCAGAAAATGTACATCGTCAATTAATAGAACATCAATTTCTCTATATTTATTTCTAAAACTATCCCAATCTCCTGTTTTAATTGTGGAGATATAATTATTTACAAAACTCTCACATGGCAGATATAAAACTTTATGTCCACGTTCCTGTAAGCGCATAAATATTGCATGAAGTAGGTGTGTTTTGCCCAAACCTACAGAACCGTGGATAAATAACGGATTGTATGCAGTGCCAGGAGATTCAGATACTGCAAGAGCCGCTGCATGTGCCAGGCGGTTGCAAGGCCCTACTAGAAAATTATCAAAATTGTAATTTTTGTTTATGTAAGTATTGCTATCCGTACGGGATGATGAAGTATTATTTTGAACGGAAGGTTCTGATGAACTCTTATTGTCCGTAACAAACTTTACCTCGCGATTAACAATAGAAGCCTCTTTTAAGGACGATGTAATAATATCCAGATAATTATTTTCTATCCACTCCAGACAGAACGAATTTGGGGCATGAATATATATTTCATTTGTATCGAGTTTGATTAAGCTCAGCTCTGAAAACCACGTTGTAAATTGTTGTGGAGTAACTTTTTCTTTAATTTTGTCCAGGATAAGCATCCATGTTTTCTTATCGCTGGCAGGGAGATAATGGTTCATGTTTTCAAAACACACTTTCGTTAATAGACTATACGCGTACGATACTTATCACATTCAGTTGTTTCTGTATCAATGTACATTTTAAAAGAATGCGGATATATGATATTGTTGCCTTCTCTTATTTTTTTTCGGGTCTTGTGATACTTCGTTTGAGGATCCAGATATGATATTTGTTTTCAAATCGGAAAGTGCGTGTTCGTGAATTGTTACAGAAGATTGTAGCGGTATAAACCAGACATTATCCATTTTTATTTCTTTAATGATTAGTTTTCTGGTAATTTCTTTTGCCAGGCGAGAGTTAGTGTTATGGGCCCGACTTTAAGGTACGTTTTCTTAAGAGAGAGATTATACCTTGACCGTTATTAAAGATCAAGTAGTAACTAAACAGTTGCAGGCATGCCGAAACGTGATAATTACCACTGTATACCGTTATTTAAAAAGCATTGACCCTCTTGCTTGCAATATGGTATATTCCTACATTATCGATTTATATTTTTACTCAATAAAAAGGTGAAAATTACGATGCAGGAACCTGTTAAATCAGAAGCGCCTGATATTACCAAAAAGATGACGACTGGCGAGGTAACAGAGAAATATCCTGCAACAAAAGACGTATTTTCAAAACACTTTGGCAAGAGTTGTTTTGATTGTCCTGCGTTTGGTACAGAAGATATAAATTTAGCATGCATGATGCACAACACGGATGTAGAGATGTTTGTTAATGAATTAATTGAAGCAGCCCAGAAGGAAAATTGATCCGGATTCATAAGAAATTTTCGAGAGGAACAGTTTGAATTTAATAAAATTACGAGAAAAAATTCAGTTCGGCGAACAATTCCGCCCACAAATCTTGTGTGCTGCTCCAGACGCAAAGGTTCCTATGATATGTTTAGAGCCTGGCCAGGAAATACCGGCACATCCAAGCGGTACAGGTGTTTTTTATGTACTGGAAGGAAAGGGTATTATGTCTCTGGATGGAAAAGAGATAGAGTTGTCAAAAGGTAAAGTCGTATTTGCCCCTGAAGGCTCAGAGAGAGGTATCAGGAGTATAGAAAGATTAGTTGCAGTTGCTGTTCATATCAGCTGAAAGGGATAGGATGGGAGAATTTAATTTAGAGGCACTTGCAAGTTTTTCTGAAAATAGTGCGGTATTGAAAGACTTATGCGATTCTGAGAAAGTGCGTGTCAATCTTCTTTGTATGGAAGAAGGCCAAACGGCACTGGAAGATACTAATGATCAGAAGGTGGTAGTCATAATCAATACTGGTAATGGTTCCGTTATCACGGGAGAAGGAGAACAAGAGGTGGAAGAAGGAACGCTTATAGTATTTGAAAGCGGTGAAACACGTTCTCTCAAAGCAAAAACAAAGCTAACCGCTTTAGTGACGGCCATACCCAAAGGATAATCACTTCAGTTTTGTAATAAGATTAAAGCAGACATTACACGGTAAATTAATAATAAAGAAAGGAAAAAATAAATGAGCGAAGCCAAAGTTATTACACTGGACGTACAAAATATTCCACCACGAGAAAGACACCCAAAGATTTTTGAAACGTTTGATTCTCTTCAGCCGGGAGACAAGATGGAATTGATAAACGATCACGATCCGAAGCCGTTAAAGTACCAGTTGGACGCGGAACGAACCGGCCAGATGGATTGGGAATATATATTGTCCGGCCCAGAAGTGTGGAAAGTAGAAATAACAAAAAAATAATACGAAGACTAGTACAATAAACACCTGTATGGCTTAGATACTAGCCTTCGTGTGCTATACCCTCATTTAGGAGTTTTTCAAACCTATCCATACCTTCCTTGATATTTTCCATGGAAGTTGCATATGAGATTCTGAGATGAGAATCTGAGCCAAAGCATATTCCGGGAACAAAGGCAGTTTTGGCTTTGTCTAGAATTAGATTTGCCAAGTCCAATGAATTGGTAACTCTTTGGTCGCAAATATCACGATTATAGAGACCAGATATATTTGGAAATACGTAAAAAGCACCCTTGGGTAACATACAGGTTATTCCGTCTATATTATTAAGACGTTCCACAATATATTTTCTTCTCTTGTCAAATTCTTTTACCATATCTGCGGTTGCCTTTCCGTCCCCTTGTAGGGCAGTAACTGCGGCTTTTTGGGTAAAAGAATTTGGACCAGAAGTTGAATGGTCCTGAACGAGTGTTGCGCCTTTTATAATATCAACAGGCCCTGCTGCATAGCCAATTCGCCAGCCCGTCATTGAGTATGCTTTTGAAAATCCGTTAACAGTAATTAATTTTTCAAAGAACTCTTTTCCAAATGATGCTGGGCTTACATGTTTTTCTCCGTCATATAGAATTTTTTCGTATATTTCATCTGATATGATATATAAACCAGCATTGATTGCGGGCTGGACGATATCAAATAGCTCTTTTTCCGTATAAAGGCTCCCGGTGGGGTTGCTGGGGCTATTTATTATAAGTACTTTTGTCTTCTCTGTAATATTACGCTCGATATCGTTTTTTGTAATTTTAAAGTCACTTTCATCGGAAGACTCAATGAATACAGACTTTCCTCTTGCGAAGGTAACCTGTTCCGGATAGCTTAGCCAATATGGCGAAGGGATTAAAACCTCATCCCCGTCATTACATAACGCCTGAAGACAGTTAAAAATTACCTGTTTAGCGCCGCATGAAGCAAGTATCTGCTGGGGCGAGTAGTCTATATTATTCTCTTTCGATAATTTTTCACATATTGCCTCTTTCAATTCTGGAATTCCTGAAGTCGGCGTATACTTTGTGAAACCACTTTTTAGCGATTCTATTGCCGATGCTTTAATCTCTTCCGGGGTATCGAAATCAGGCTCACCGGCGCCAAAACCGATTACGTTTATACCCTCTGATTTCATCTGTTTTACTTTACTGCTTAATGCCAAAGTTGCAGATGGCTTTATTTTATTTATGATGTTTGATGTTGTCATGTCGAGATTTTTTATTTTATAAATTTCAATTAATTATAAGCACGAAAGCTTTATTTTATTAAAATAATAAGTAGCTGTCAATTTGTATTTCTCTGTAGTGTTTTGTAATTGACAACTTTATAAGTTAACGGTTATAATTTTGCATACCTTTTTTGGCGTTATGGGTTATTGGATGTTCTAAATTTTGATTTTGTGTTGTTTATTAATTAACGCCGACCATTTCCCATAACGGGTGATATTTTTGGAAGACGCCAACTTATATACGTTATTGAATTACCTACCGCAAATCCTGTTTATGTTGTTCCTGCTCTGTTTTTCCGCTTTTTTTTCTGCTACTGAAACCGCTTTTTTTTCATTAACCAGGGAAGAAATTAATAGGTTCGGTAAAAGTAGTAGTAAGTCTGAAAGATTAGTACATGCACTTCTTAAAACACCAAAGCACTTACTGACAACTATCTTGCTTGGAAACATGCTGGCAAATATTGGT
>Ga0257118_1001253_pt1 | contig 15854 bp, 31 predicted proteins | sample SI112_150mmetaG_FD_190156 | JGI IMG/M metagenome (GOLD analysis project Ga0257118, IMG submission 190156) | Marine microbial communities from Saanich Inlet, British Columbia, Canada - SI112_150m | ecosystem: Environmental > Aquatic > Marine > Inlet | place: Canada: British Columbia | collected...
CGGACACGAGCGAGGATCCGTTCGGGGAGGTGGAGTGATGTCGTCTGCATACGCGGTACTGAGGGTTCGTGTGGAGCCAGCGGACTTCGACGATATGGCGGATTCCGACGAGGGACTGAGCCCCATCGAGTCCCCCAGCCCGTTCACGCCGGGAGAGGTCATCATCTTCCAGGAGACCAAGGACGGCGTGGACACGGACAGGACGTGCCTCAAGCTCGTGAACGCGATCGTCCTCTGCGACGATCCACACCACCGAGGACTGGCCGTCGCCCTGGTCTCGCTCTCGCCAGATCACGAGCGCATCGTGCGCGGGGCGATGGCACTGCAGGATGGTCAGCCATGAGCGACAACCAGGATTTCTACGACCGCATCGAACAGCACCTCGCAGCCGCCAAGAGGATGGCCAGGGATCAACTCGATGACCCGACGAACGATGATGTGCTGTCGCTGCTGCGGCAGATCTGCCTGGAGCAGAGCCGGCTGGTGATGGCGGCGGCGAAGAAGGCGGCGAAGAAGGCGGCGAAGAATCCCGCGAGCAAGGCGGACACGGGCAGGGCAACGAAGGCGCATCAACGTGAGACGCACGTGACACCGCCTAGAATCGACGCCACCGCGCTACCCTTACGCGGGTATGCCGAGAGCTACGATCGCGCTTAGGCGGCGGCTGGCATAGGTAGAATGGCTGAAACGGGGGGATGGATAGGAGGGATCGTGGGAGATCGGAAGATCAGGAAGATGCTTGCGACGGTGACGATCGGCGAAGGGTACGACGGCACAGTGAACGACGCGTGGACGGCTCCCCCGGAAGTCGACGACATCATCGATCACCTGCTGGAGAGGCCGGTTGATGCGCTCGATGTCATGCGCGCGCTGTCAACCGCCAAGATCGCAGGACCATGGGAAGGCCCCGACTTCTTTGGCAGACATCATCGGGCGTGCGCCGAGGGAATCGCCGCGTGGGTGTACGACGGCGGTGGAGACTCGCAGCATATTTCCGGCTGCGTGACCGCGGCAACGAAGCATGCCGCCGATCGCGCCCTCAAGGCAGCAGGGTGGGTGCTTGCTGACGAGGTGCCGGAGTGATCCGCCGATCGCCACCAAAGATCCGAACACAGCCCTACGTCATCACCACGAGGAAGCGAGACGGCGGCAACGCCTACGCCACAGGGGCGGCGACGTATGCAGGGGCGCTCGCGAGGATCGCCATGATCCGAAGGTGGTACCCAAGGACGGAGACGGAGATCGAGCACGGCAGCGGCGAGCAAGGGAGGCTGTTTTGATCCGCATCACCGTACCAGGAGAGGCCCGCCCGTGGAGAGCTTCGCAGACCGTCAGCAAGGGCGGACGCACGTGGACCCACCGAGAGGATGGCCAGGAGGAACAAGAGCACCACGTCAGGCACTACGCAAGCGAGGCCATGGAAGGCCACGAGATCATGGAGGGGCCGGTCGTGCTGTCGATCACGATCTACCGTGCTCGAGGGCTGAAAAGCATGTCGGGTGTCAAGCGAGACGCGGCGCTGTACGACCTCGTGAGGCCGACGACGCGGCCGGACTCCACCAACTTGTGTAAGGCGATCGAGGACGGGCTGTCCGGCGTGGTGTTCGTGGACGACTCGCAGGTGGTGGAGACGACGATCCGCAAGCGGTACGGGATGCCGCCGAAGGTGATGATCAGCGCGAAGGAATGGGAGCCGGATACATGGAGGCTGTTCGACTTCGAGCGCAAGGGCAAGCGCTGGGCATCGTGGCTATTGAAGAACCTCCCATCGTGGCTCACGGTTCCAGATGCCTGAGTGCCGCACCGCCGCCCGCTGCCCATGCTGGCGACAACACCACGACGAGAAGACCCAGGTGCTGCACATCGTGCTCGATCTCGCCCTGCTGAACCTGGATCGCATGTACGACATCCGCAACCCCGTACGCGCCCCCGATGGAGGATGGTGGGGACGGTGGGATACCGACGGCACCGAGATCGCGATCGTGCCGGATCGGTTCAAGGCGGAGTTAGACGATCGTGGCATCGAGTGGATGCCGATCATGCGTCGGCTCAAGATCGAATCGTGGGCGACGATGACGGACTCCACGTGGTGCAGCCCTGTTAGGATCGGCGATCAGCGTAAGAGGTGCGCACGCTTCCCGATGGAGGCATTCATCGAGGCGTTGGATGCAAATCCAAACACGCTCCGTGAGCCTCGCGCACGCGCCCGCGCCCTGTAACTAGTCACATACCAAGCACCTATGTCCTAGGATCGGAGCTATGGCTTCTCTAAAGGCAGCGTTCCGAGGGATCGGAGTTAAGAGGGGTGAGAACCAAGGAATGCCGCGCACGCCCGGCATACCATCCCCTTCACGCGCGCGAGGCATCGCCCCTTTCTTGCGCCGATCTTGCACCTGCTGCGATCCCCGTGGTAGCGTGCTCACGAGTGGCCGATCAACCGACTTCACCCCGTCGTCTGCCGTCTCCCAAGGTCACTCATCCTTGGCGGGCGGCGGGGTGCGTTGGAGGGCATATGCCGGTAGATGACGGGTGGAGCGAGGACGGCGACTCGTACAGCCGGATCGGACAGGATGACGACGGCGGGCTAGTGAAGCGCCTCGGGCCGGGATACATCGAGTATCTAGACGCCGACGAGATCCGGGCAGCATTCGACCGCCGCGACGCTCGGATCGCCGAGTTGGAGGCAGCGCTGGACGGCTCGCTGAGAGAGGGTGAACCGTGCCCGTGGTGCGGTAAGCGTCGTGATCCTCACCACGCGGAGTGCCCGACTGCCGCCCTCATGGGTTGGGGAGTGGAGACGCCATGAGCGACGAACGCACCCTCACAACCCTGTGCCGCCGCCTTGACGCCGATCACGCCCTCGACGTTGACGCGGTGGACCCGACGCCCGCTGACGTGGTGGCGTACTACCTCGATCATGAGGGACTGACCGACGAGGAGACACAACAGCGTGCCAACGACGCGTGGGAGGTGCTGCGGCGGCTTGCCGGGTGGGTGGCTATCCACGAGGGGGAGGGAGCCGACGCCGTGGCGATAGGCGTTGACCACTTCGAGCCGGTAGGGCGCGCAGGCACGGCGCAGGACATCACGCTGCGAGACGAGATGACCGCCGCCGGGTGGGTGCTCGCCGACAGGGAGATCATCGTCCGCACCATCGACCACGGCGCTACCGGCGCACTCGCCCCCACCTGCGGGCCTCGGTTCGGGGCGGACGATGACTAGTTGCCCCGACTGCGGTTCCCCGCTGATCTCCATCGGCCCGCTTGTGGAGTGCACAGGCTGCGCCTACGGATGGGAGTCCGACGGCCCGATGACCGGCGAGACGAAGGACGCGATCGGTGGATTTGTCGCGTATCTGCAGGCCCTGAGCCTTCGCCAGCGACGCGACGCCATGCTGGAGCTACTCGACCACGCGTGCCAGCGCTGCGGCTCTGAGCTGCCGAAGTGGGGGCCGTGCGAGGTGTGCGGGCAGTTGCGGCCGGATGACGAATGACCCTCCCCACCCTCACAACCCACCCCCGCTACCTCGCCCTCCCATGGGCCGGGTGCCTCGCGGTCAAGATCAGCAAGTCCAGCGACGCGCCGTTCGTGCCTGACATCGACTCACCAGCCTTCCTCGGCCTGATCGCTGCCGAGATCGTGGCATGCGGGGGCACGGTCGATCCTCACTTCCGCGGCAACGTCATGGCGTTGGACCTGCTGGAGCTGTGGCGGTTGGAGGACATCAAAGACACGTGGCTTGAGCGGCTGGCGGCGCGGAAGGCGGCTAGGAAGCCGGTTGCTGCGCGCGGGTAGCTACTCCACCATCTCCCACACGAAGTCAAGCATCGCCATGCACTCGGCCCTGCGCTACGGCAGATGGCGCCATGTTCTGCGTTTCCTGATGCCGGAGATGGCGCTCGGTGTAATTCCGAACCTTTTTGACAGCGCGACCCCCGTCTCATTAGACGCCCGAATCTCAAGAACCTGCGCTTCGTTCAATTTCGCGGTAAAACTCTTCTCCCCACGCAGCGAAGTGCCGTGCCGCACCCTGTCCTCTCCGTTTTCCTTCAACGTTCCCCACGCGAGATTATGGGGAACGTTGTTGGTTTGCTGGCCGTCGAGATGACGAAGCACAAGGCCAGTTGGCCTCGGGCATATGAAAGCCTCAGCTACCAAGGACGCGACTGATACAGATCTTCCTCTTTTTCTTTTGTCGCGCAGCCCTGCCCTCAAGTAGCCATGGCCAACAAACAGGGTTAGCATGTGGGGGGAGGTGGCCCTCTCGTTTCCTGGGCCGTATCTGTTCCACGACCGAACACGCCCGATGCTGCTGACTTCGTACAGCGGCCATCCGACTGCTTCTCTCCAATCCTCTTCCATGCCAACCTCCACACCCCCGCCTTGGGTTGCGTTGAACCCAGGAGATTCCCCAAGGCGAGGATGGGAGTAGACGGTTAACTGATTCAACGCAGAACCATCATAGCACACCGCCTGCGTGCTTTACGCCTAGAGGTTCCCCATCATCCCGCTCGCGTACCATGCGAGTTGTACGCACTCCGCATTGTCCCTCGCTTCCGGTGGAGTCGTCGCGTAGCACCACGCCTCGTCGCCTTCATCCAACTCACCGACACGCCGGTTGCAGTCGGCGTACACGTCGTTCCACGTCTCGCACGGCTCAACCTCGGCCATGGGGAACACGCTGCCGTCGTCGCCCGGCCGGTAGTCGTCTTCGGCATAGCAGTACATCGCCGTGTGGTTGTCCTCCCACGTGCCCTCGCAGGTGACCCACAGATCCGCGAAGGCCGCGCACCTGCGCTCGCAGTCGTTGGAGTAGCAGCCCGCGAGGGTGGCGATCAGGATCAAGGGTAGGTAGCGCATGAGGCCCTCCTGTATGGATGTTACACGATGCGGCCGGGATTATTCCGTCACCACGTGCCGCAGCCTGTCACCGTCCCACAGATGCGGCGATCGGAACCCGGCCGCCAGCTCATGCAGGTAGCCTCGCGACATCTCAGGCACCTCGAGAGCCGCGAACGCCTCGGGCATCTCACCACGCCTCACGGACAGGTACGCCATCACGTCGTCGGCGAAGCGCTCCGGCCACTCGTGGTCGAACCGCCGCACCAGCGCCACGCCCTCGGCCCGGGTGATGTCCCCGCTGCGGATCTCCTGGGATGCGTCGTACGTGGCCCGGCCGATGCCGAATTTCACGCGCGTCGTCCAGTAGTGGAAGTCGTCGATCTTGTCGTCGATGGAGTTGTACTTGCTGTAGGTGCCCGGCGTGCGTTCCGGTGACGCCTCGAATCCGCCGTGCTTGACCGCGTAGTAGTACGCCGACTGCGGGTGCCATCGCAGGTAGTAGCCGAGGTAATGCACGTCCACGCCGCCCGCGTCGAGGGCATCGGGATCGGCTGGGAGGTACGGGGCCAGGTTCGATCCTCGCACGCCGTACCGCTCGCCGAGTTCGGCCACGGACACGCCCGACAGGTAGACGTCCCGGGGATCGGTGGCGGTGAAGTACCTGTGACTGCGCACCGCCGTCTCCGTGTCGATCTGCGGGTTGCCGTACTCCGCCTCGTTCTCGCCGTAGAACACGAGCCGCAGCCCGTGCTGCAGCGCCACCTTGGGAGCAAGCGCCTTCTGCCCGACGATGAACGGCTGAAACGGGTGGAACAGGTGCTGCACGGCCAGCCGCGTGAGCAGCCGGTGCACGCGCCCGTTCGGCGTGTAGAGGATGTTGTCGATGCCGGAGTGAATCCACCGTTGGAAGTTGGCCCACCCCCACGGCGTGTACATGTGCGGCGCCCACGTCACGGTCAACGGGTGCATGCCGTAGACGGTGCTGAGCACGTGCGAGGCGTAGAAACTGTCCTTACCCCCCGATCCCGGGCACAGGCAGTCGTAGGAGCCGTCTGCGCTGCGGTACCGATCGCACAGATCCCGCAACTCGCGGTCACGCTCGGCCCAGTCGGTGAGCGCCTTCGCCTCGGCCACGCGGCACGCATCGCACACGCCCTCGTCGTCTAGGTGGATCGTGTCCTTGCGGCTGTCGGCGGTGTGCTGGAATTCCACCGCGGAGTTGGGCCGCTGGTTTGAGATGACGCAGCGGGTGCAAAATTGGACGTCAGGCGGTAGGCCGTACAGGGTCTCTGTCATGTCGATACCTCTCCCACCTCACCCGCTGCCGGGCGGCGAATTCACCATCACAGATCGAGCACCGCGCGCGTCGATGCGGGGCGGCCTCTGTCGGCTGTGTGAGCGCAACCCCATGAACGGCGCAGTGGGTACGCTTCCGCAGCCTTCGCGCCTCGATGCCGAGCCCGTGGGCATGCTTGCGCCACCCATGGGCGTGCGCGCAGCCTCGACACGTCCAGCCAATCACGGGCGAGTAATCCTCACCCCACGCCGCGGTAAGCGCCATCCGCTCGCACGTCGCGCTTCTGCCGCACTCGCATCGGAACCGCAGCTCCAGCGCCGTCAGCGCCTCACGTGGCCCGACGCGGTAGCGGTCGCGCTTGAGGGTGCACGGGCGCTCGTTGCCGTGGATGTCGAGGCGTAGGCGGGTCATGGCTTGCCGTCGATGATCTTGAGCATGTCGTCTGCGATCTCGTCGGCCACGTCATGGCGCTCAAGCCACGCCGCCCGATCCTCGCCGTCCATGTCGTCGCGCGGGCGATCTCCGTATGAGGCGTTGTCGCAGGCCAACTCACGAAGCGCGGTGATCTTGGCTTCCAGCACATCGCTCATCACCCTCGCCTCGTCCAGCCGTTGAGCCAGCAACAGGCAGTCATCTGCCGCCATGGTTGCGGCCGGGCATTCGTCACCTTTGGCGAACATCTCTGCACGCTTCACAACCTGCCGCTCGTCGTCTGTCAGGTACTCCATCACCGCCTCGCTTTCACCCAGATACTTGCACATGGACAAGCACATGTGCAACCCTACCACCCATGCCAAAGCTCACCGAAACCGCGGTGCTCGCCATCCTCGCATCCCCGCACACCGATCGGTTCGTCGCCGAGGTGCACGGGGTGTCGCGGGCCACGATCCGAGACGTGCGCACCGGCCGCTCATGGAAGCGCCTGCACGCGGTAGCGGCCGCCTCAGACGCCATCGACCGCGAGGGCTACGCCGAGATGGTACGGCTACAGCGGCAGCGCGCAGCGAGGCGCACAAGCCCCTTGACGGCTGCCCTCGTGATGGAGATCCGACGCTCCACCGAGTCACAGGCAGCGCTTGCCCGCCGACTGGGGATCGCCCGCGGCACCGTCCAGAATGTCCAGGCGGGGCGGACGTGGGGCGACGTGCGCGAGCATGAATCAGCGGCGACGCAGCCGCGGAATGGAGCTCCATGAGGAACAACGGAGTTGACATGTTCCTGGCATGCCCGAAGTGCGGAGAGAACGCCGTCAGGCGGCACACAGAGGACGGCACGAATGGCGCGTGCAACCACTGCGGGGTCGTGCTCAACAGCGAGCAGATGGAGCGCCCTCTCCGTAGGCCGATCGTGCCGAACAAGGAGTGGGCGATATGGCAGAAGTGGCTCAGGGAGCGATAGCACCATGACCGCCGCCAATCTCCCCCGCCCACCGGGGATCACGTCTGCCGAGGTCAGGGACGCTCACGACCTGCAAGCCGCGGTCACGGAGCTGTGCAGGCTCATCCGCATGGAGGGCGTGTTCGACGGGCTGAGGTGGGCAGCGAGGGGCGGAGAGATGGCATCGGAACATGACCTGAACATCCGATACCTGCGGGTGCACAACGCGCGGATGGGTGCCGAGGGGCAAGCGCTGCGGTTCATCAGGGAAGCGGGGAAGGCATGACACCGGAAGAGATCGAGATCGCGAGGGAGATGGCGGATCACCCCGACTGGACGTGGTCGACCGCGGTGCTGGTGAGGCATCGGACGCTCTACGACGTGCTGTGGACCCGCATCGGAGAGGACGGGCTGACACTCTCGCTGCGGATGTCGGATCTCATGGACGATCCCATCCCCGATCTCGATGACCCCGCCACGCAGGGCGTGATCTTGGCGCAGGTGCGGGAGCGGTGGGAAGACATGATCATCGCCCACTCCAGCGGCGCGTGTACCATCTGCCGCAGGATCATCGCCAATGTCGCGGCAGTGGGGCCGACATACGGCGCCGCCCTCGGCCGCGCGTGGCTGGCGTCGAGGGAGAAGCCATGAGCGAGGATCGCGATCCAAAGTACGTCATCGACACCACGCCGACGAACGTCAAGCCGACGTGCGCCAACTGCTCACGGTGGTTTCAAGGGCCATTCGACGGCCCAGCGTGGGGAAGGTGCAGGATGATGAGAGTGGATTACCACCACGAAATGTTGACCCGCGCCGATCACGTATGCCAGTCCCACAAGTGGCGAAAGGAGCCGACGCCATGACCCACCACCTACCCCTCAACCGCCGCCTCGTGGTCATGGTCGACGAACAGATCCGGGAGTACCTTGCCCGCCGTGCCCGCGATGGCCGCTGCTCGGTCGCGCACTACGTCAGGGGGCTGATCGTGCGGGACATGGTGAGGGACAGGCGTCCGGCGAGGGCGCAGGAAGGTGGCAGCGATGAAGGCTCCTGAGTTAGGACGCTGCGGCGAGTGCCGGTGGTGGGAATGCTTCGCCGGTCACGACGACGGGATGTGCCATCACGAGAGCATGAGTCGCCACGAGAGCAAGGCAACCACGGTTGACGAGTACTGGTGCTCGGCATGGGAGCCGCCCGAAGGCCGCGTGTGTGGGAACTGCGATCTATGGTTTGAGCAGCAATCTTCATGCACCCTGACGACGAACAAAACTCGCATCATATGGAGCTGCGATCATTGGCGCTGGACCGGCCCATCGCCCACCTGACACACCCGCCTGACACACCTGACACACCGCCCTTGACACATGCGCCGCAACGGTGCAGGATCTCGCCCAAAGGAGATCCCATGCCGCAAGTAGGTTACGAAGTCCGCCTCTACAACAAGGGCGGGCAGTACGTCTCGGCCGAGGCTGACGACGAGAAGGACGCCACCGAGAAGGCCGAGGCGAAGTTCGAAGACTACTTCGGCAAGGCTGAGATCGCGCAGAAGATCGTCAAGCGCCCCGAAGACTCCACCCCGCTCGACATGAGCTTCCACGGTCGCCTCGGCCGCAGCCTGCAACGCCTGCGCGTCAACGCCGACAAGACGCAGAAGCCCGTTGCTCAGGCGGTGGGCACGTCGCCCTCACAGCTCAGCAAGTGGGAGAACGGCCACGACGAGATCGGCTCGCGCAACGCGGACAAGTTGCTGAAAGCGATCGGCGCCACGGTCCCGGATCTGATCGCGGAGATGTCGACGGAGTAGCCCGTGCCACCCAAGACCCGCCGATTCCACGTGATGCTCACTGACGACCTGTTCGACCACCTCAAGCGCCGAGCAGACGAGCGCCTTACGTCAATGGCCCAATTCGTGCGTGATCTCGTGCTGCGGGATCTCGTGCGCAACCCACCGAGAGAGAGCGATGACGAAAAAGAAGCCCGGTAAGAAGCCGACGACGAAGCCCACGCCCGCGAAGATCGCCGCTGCCATGGTGGCGAAGATCGATCGGGCACTCGCGACCGGCGAGATCGGGATTGACGATGACGTGCAGGCGCTGGCCGTGTGCGTGACGAGGGCGGACGCCTACGCCGTTGTAGAGGCCCTCGAAGGATCGGGGTGCATGGTGCGTGTCGACGACAGCACGCCGAAGCGTGGATACCGTGTGACGGCGTGGAAGCGGGGGGACGCATGACCACGTGTGATGTAAGCCGCGGCGTCGTAGAGCTCCACAGCACGGCGGGCGGGATCACCTATCGCCTATGGATCTTCACCACCGCGATCACGGCGGTACAGGACCGCATCGAGCGCGACAACCCCGATCAGCCATTCGAGATCCGCCCCGGCGCGATCGTGATAGCAGGCACGGGTCACGGCGTGAACGAGTCGCCCGAAGAGGTGCTAGCCGCCATCGACCGCGCGGGGTTCGTCAACAGCGAATTCGAGTCGATGGAGCCGGATACCATCGTGATCGAGATGGACGGCGCGAGGGTAGCCGAGGCCGTCGCGAAGAGGATGCCATGAACGTCGCAGCCCCACTGCTCCAAACCGTCGAAGCGCTCCACGGGTTCGTCGACCTTCGCCGCGAGGCGATCAGCAAGCGACAGCGGCGGATCGTGCAGTGCCGACGGTGCTGGTACTTCCTCCCAAGCGCAGGCGAGGCCGACGGCAACCCCGAAGTAGGCGTGTGCCGCTTCAGCCCGCCGATCCACATCATCGAGTCCACGCAGACGCAGGTTCCCGGCCCCGACGGCAACCCCACGCAGGCGGTACAGCAGCAGGCGAAGTGGATGTTCGGGCGTACGGGCGCGTTCGACTACTGCAGCAAGTGGCGGCCGTGGGCGAAGTTGTGGACGCTGGCGTTCCGGAGGGTGTCGTGACCAAACCAACCGTCAAGTCCCTCACAGCCGACCTCGCAGCCCTCGCCGAGCGCGTCGAACACCTCGAGGGCGCGATCCAAGTCCTACGCCGCGCAGACGCCGACAACGCCTTCGACGTGGAGACGCTGCGGCACAAGCTCGCGATCATGGCCAGCGGGATCGAAGACCAGGACACGCACAAGGTACTGCAGGAGCATGAGGCGTATGCGGCGCGGCAGGTGCAGCTACGCGGCTTCCCCATGCACGACTTCGTGACGGCTGGCCACAACGGGCTTGCTTGGGTCACAGGCGCGATCCAGGAGATCGACGGCGAGGCGCGGATCGAGATCATGGCCATGGACGGGCCGTTCGCCGAGTTGCGCGGGCGCGTGTTCACCGGGCCGACTGCACAGGATGCTGTCGAGACGGCGCGGTTGGTGATCGAGCCGTTGGCGCGCAAGGTGGTGGGGGGCGGCGAGGATGGGTGATCGGGGATTCAAGCCGAGCGTGCCGTCAAGCGCGGTGCTAGACGTCTACTCCGGCGTCTACAACGCGGATGGCGTGTTCATCCCGCGCTTCGGCATAGCGCCGCCGCTGTCCAACTTCTCCATGTGGACGGGCGCCAGCGCGGGCGTATCAGCAGCATCCACGCCACCGCCCCGCGAGCCGAAGGAGCACGAACACGAGGCATGGCACCCCGATCGCGGCTACCTCACGAACCACGAACTCGGCGACGTGACAGACGACAAGACCATGACCGACTTTCACATCGGGCAGTCCTACGACGACGATCCCGCGGTTACGATCTTCTGCAAGCAATGCCTCGGCGACTCGTTCCTAGTCGGCTTCGGCCACTGCCTGACGGTGATCAAGTGCAAGGAATGCGGGTGGGAGTCGGCGGTGCATGATGGGTGAAGCATGACGTTTATCAAGCCGATCTGGTGGGTGCGCTTGATTCGGATCTTACTGCGGCCGTTCTTCCTCCTCTCGCACAGCGTGTCAGGGTGGCTGTCGTCTAACTCGGCGCTCATCTTGACCCGTGACGAGAACGGGCGCGAAGTCCGGATCTACCCCGTCCACGTGCTCGGCTTGACGGACAACAGCCACGACAAGGACGGCGAGCGTGTGCCGGTCGTAGCGCTGTACACCACGCTTGGCCGGTACAACTTCCGCTGCACGGTGGCCGAATTCAGGCTCAAGCTAGACGACGCCGCGGGCATCGTCGACGACCTGCTGTTCGAGGTCACCACGCCGGTGTTCCCCGACGGCACGCAGGAGAACATGGAGCAGCGGGAGACGCTCCTATCATCCCGTGGCGTGTTCTCGATCCACCCGATGATCCGCGAGGGCGAAGACGACCCCTACGGCACTCGCATCGTAACGGCGTGCGGGTACTTCACCGCCATGGAGACGCCCGACGAGGTGCTGCTGCGGGTGAACGCGACGGGGTTCAAGCGGTTCACAGAGGGCGAGCCCGTGATCGTCTCCCCGCCGCCGAAGCCCGATGCTGCCGAAGACGAGCCGATCGCAGCCGACGAGCCACGGGGCTACACCGAGACACCCACGCCCGACGGCACCGTGACGGCGTGGAAGGAAGTCAACGGGGAGGGCGAGGAATGACCGACAACACCGACGACTTCGGCCTCACATCCGAGTTCGTCAAGTCGTGCCGACTCGTCAGCGACGGCACGTGGTGGGTGAAGGGCGAGATCGTGGAGTGCGTCGACTGGTACGAGGGTCACGGCTACGGCCTGTTTCGTGGCCCGCACGCATCGCTAGGTGAGAGCATCGAGTGCAAGCCGAAGGGCGATATCCACATGGACGAAGACACCGCGAACCTCACCGAGTTTGACATCTACACGCCCGATGGCGTGCTGTGGCGGGCAGCGGTGGAGGATGACGACGAATGACGCTACGCACGAAGCGATGGCAAGACGATCCGCGGAATTGGCCGCCGAGCGAATACTCCGCAGCCGTGGCGCACAGCATGGGAAAGATGTGGGAGATCGCAGGTGACCGGCCCGCGCTGGTCCCGTTGCCACCAGCGTCATCGCTCCATGGGCAGCCCGTCGCGACAGGGCCCGATCTGCCCGTTGGCGTGGTCCCGGGCTGGTCAGCGTGCGGCGCGTTGGCTGTCCCGCTGTCGGCGCTGTACGGTGACGATCCGCGGCGCGAGAGCTACAAGGCGAAGCGTAGGGCAGCGGTGGAGGGCGACGAATGACCGCCCTACCACCCCGCCCGCAGATGTCACGCGAGCAAGAGCGTGCAGCGTCCATGTCAAACACCGTCGCCGCGTTCGGCGCCCTGTGGTGCTCGCAAGGTGCGCTCAACCTCCCAGTGCTCGCGCAGTGGCCCACGGTGGCGCAGCTAGGGGACGCCTTCAAGGGACAGCCCGCGGTCATCATCGCGCCGGGGCCGTCGCTGTCGCAGAACCTGCACCTCGTGAAGCAGCTCAAAGGCCGCGCGGTGCTGATCGCCTTCTCGCGCTGCCTCGAGATCCTCAAGCCCGCTGGGATCGTGCCTGACTTCGTGGTCGTGCTCGACCCGCTGGATCTCACGTACCACTTCGACGGGTACGACGCGCGCGAGATCGAGTGTCTGTGCGTGGGGATGACCTGCAACCCGAAGCTGTACCGACTGCCCGTCAAGCGGTTCGCGTCGTTCAGCGGCAACGCGGTGATCGAGGCGTGGTTGTATGACCACCTCGACGGGCCCGACACGTGGCTTGATACCTCGTGCTCGGTGGCTACCACGTCGACCTCGCTGGCTCTCAAACTGGGCTGCGATCCCATCATCTACGTGGGCCAGGATCTCAGCTTCCCCAAGGGCAAGTATTACGACAAGGGAAGCCGCGACGGTGGCGCCACGCTGCAGAAGATCGAGCCGCTGAGCGCCGAGGATCAGGCGGAAGAGGATCGCATCCTCAAGACGCTGGGAGCCCTTGCGCAGTGCGGGGATCAGGCCGCTCAGATGGCAATCCAGCGTATCTACAGCGAGCGGGACGTGCGCGAGAACGGCAGCGACGTGGCTGGGTTCAGCGCAGAAGCCAAGGAAGTCGAAGCCACGGGCAAGGCTGTGCTGTCGAGGATCGGCCGCGTGGCCAAGGTGCCAGGCTACTACGGCGGCAAGGTGCCATGCACTCCCTCGTTTTCGTGGGTGGGTGAGTGGCTGGAGAAGCGCGCGCAGTTGCAGCCGTTCGGCCGCATGATCAACGCCACCGAGGGCGGGCGGTACATTCAGGGCATGGTGCACGCGCCTCTGCAGACCGTGATCGACGGTGGCGAGGTCAAGAGGGGCTCTGAGGTCCACGCTACGCTCGATCCGCTACCCGATACGCCCGTGGACGTGCCCGGCGTGCTCGATGGCATCTGCGAGGCTCTGGATACCGACAAGCAACGCGCCGATCTGCTCGCCATGTCCCACGATATCCGCGACTCCATGACCACGGCGGGCGCTGCCGCCTTCCACCTCGACAACGCTATCGACAGGCGCTACCCCGCGCGCACGCTCCGCGGCCTGGAATCGTGGATGGTGGACGCCATCGCGCCCGCGTCCATGTGGGCGAGCGTGTGCATGCAAGCGCACACCGCCACGCTCACACAGCAGATGAACGCGACGGGCGGCGATGACGCATGGCGCACCGCGCTCGCGGATCTGTGCCGAGCGGTGGACACGACACGGAAGATCGCGCAGGCGTGTTTCGACGTGGCGATCGGTGAGATGGAGGGCGAGGGATGATCCACGCACCGCGAGGCGATCACAAGTGGAAGCCGTTTCAAGAGGCGATCCAGTGGTCTAGCAAGCCCATGTACCTGCGGCACGCTGACGGCGACTACATCGGCGTTGCTCAGATGGTGGACGCCGAGTGGTGGGAGATCACGAGGCACGCTGACGGGGCTGCAGTGATGATCAAGCCGATCGACGTGGCGTGGGAGTGCACGCCCGTCGACATGCTCGCCCTCTTTCGTCACGATCTCGCAGCCTACGAATCGGCCATACGCGCGCAGTTCGCAGGCGACGGCACACCGCGCAGGGTGGACGCCATGCGGGACAGAATCCTGTCGTTCGTGTTCTTCGGTGGCGACGCCAACCGGCTCGATGGCCCGCGCGTGTGCCCTCGGTGCGGCGAGGAGCAAAACCTGCGATCGATCGACGGGGACCAGTGTTGGGATTGCGACTGGGACGAAGCGCGCGACGGGTTGTGGAGGGACGAATGATCGATCCCAACTTCCACGGCCGGATCTCGCCGTCGCCTGAGCCGCCGCTCACGCCCGCGGACATCGCAGCAGCGTGGGGGGACATCACCGCGCCCTACGTCGGCAAGCCGCTGTACGTGTTCGATCAATACTTCGGACTCGGCGCGATCGAGATGGGTAGCGCCCGCGAACAGACGTGGTGGACGTGGGTAGATCGGTGGTTCAAGACGCTCGCCCTGCGCCAAGCGTGGGCACCGGGAGGGGAGGGGATGCCGTGACCGCCGTAACCCTCACCCCGCTCATGGTCGCCGTCCTGATCGACCTGTGCAAAGGCGGCATGTCCTACGCCGAGATCGCCACCAAGCACAAGATCACCGATCCCGACTTGATCCGCAGGTGGGCGAATCTCAAGTGTTTCAAAGAGGAACACGCATCGCTTCAAAAGGAGATCCGATCCCAGCGTGCCGCGCTCATGGACCACGCAAGCATCCTCGCGGCAAAGCACCTCGTGGCCACGCTGGACGACGACAGCGAGGACAAGACGGCGGACAGGAACACGGCAGCGCAGATCGCGCTGAGGAACACGAACGAGCAGCCAGGCGAGGTAAGCATCACCATCGAGCCCCGTGGGATCTTCGCCGCACCGCCTGATGAGTTGCCGCCGGTGCCGGTGCTGGAGTTGGAAGAGCCGAAAGAGGACGAATGACCATCATCACCGCATGCGTTCGCAACGGCGTGGGCGCTCTCGCAGCCGACACCAACGCTACAGGCTCATTCAAGGCCCAGTACGGCCCGAAGGGTATCCAGGTCCGCGACGACTTCGCAGTGGGCTTCAGCGGCTCCCTGTGGCCGATGCAGTGGTTCAACAGGCACCGCGCGGAGTTGGAGGCGCTGCCACCAGCCGAGCCCGATGGAACGTTCCGCGAGGCCCTCGAAGACCTGTGGCTGCGCTACGTGCGTGAGCAGATGGACATGGGCAGCGGCGAGGTCCACGACCGCGAGAAGATGGTCCTGGGCTGGGGTGTGCTCGTGACTCCCGGCCACATCTACTCGCTGGAGAGTAACGGCTGCGTGTGTGAGCCCGCGGCCGAGTACCACGCGAGCGGCAGCGGTGAGGGCGTGGCCATGGGGGCGATGTGGGCGTGCGTGGATCTCGACAGGTCGAAGCGCGAGACTCACCCCGGGATCATCGCGAGGATCGGCGTGAAGGCGGCCATCGACCACGCCCCCGGGTGCGGCGGTCCGTG